>MDSV01156133.1_pt1 | contig 10112 bp, 8 predicted proteins | sample 810851 | NCBI WGS metagenome assembly MDSV01 (sample SAMN05326640, study PRJNA326480) | marine metagenome | isolation source: seawater | place: Atlantic Ocean: North East | collected 2012
GTCATGCGCATGCATTAAATCTTAAAGATAGTGGTGTAAAAGAAGTTGTTGTTGCATTAAGAGAAGGATCTTCAAGTGTGAAAAAAGCAGAGGGAGCAGGTCTAAAAGTTATGTCTTTATCAGACGCCGCAGCTTGGGCAGATGTAGTAATGATGCTCACTCCAGATGAGCTACAATCTGAAATTTACAAAAATCACATCGAACAAAGAATGAAAGAAGGCACGAGCTTGGCTTTTGCTCATGGGTTAAATATTCATTTTGATTTAATTAACGCTAGAAAAGATCTGGATGTTTTTATGGTTGCGCCTAAAGGACCTGGACACACTGTTAGAAGCGAATATCAAAAAGGTGGAGGAGTACCATGTTTAATGGCAGTACATAAAGACAGTTCGGGTAAAGCAAAAGAGTTAGCTTTATCTTATGCTTCTGCAGTCGGTGGAGGTAAAGCTGGAATAATTGAAACAACTTTTAAAGATGAGTGTGAGACAGATTTATTTGGTGAACAAACAGTTTTATGTGGAGGATTAGTTGAACTAATTAAAAATGGTTTTGAAACATTAACTGAGGCTGGATATCCTCCTCAGATGGCATATTTTGAAACTCTTCATGAAGTTAAATTAATAGTAGATTTAATTTACGAAGGAGGAATAGCTAACATGAATTACTCTATATCTAATACAGCTGAATATGGAGAATATGTTTCAGGTAAAAAAATTGTTGACAGCAAAACTAAAGAAAAAATGAGAGAAGTTTTAAAAGACATTCAATCAGGAAAATTCACAAAACAATGGATGGAAGAACACAAATCAGGACAAAAAAACTTCTTGAAAATGAGAGAGGATCTAGCCAACCATCCAATCGAAAAAGTTGGCAAAGAATTAAGAGCTATGATGCCATGGATAGGTAAAAACAAATTAGTCGACAAAGACAAGAATTAGCCCAATCTGAGCAAAGAATTAATTATTTTAAATATAAATATTTGCATATTCTCGTTTTACTTGTAATATGCATATGTTTCATATGAGCGATAAAAACAGAATTATTATTTTTGATACTACAATGCGTGATGGAGAGCAATCTCCTGGAGCATCTATGAGTTTAGAGGAGAAGCTTCAAATTTCAAGAGTATTCGACGAATTAGGAGTTGACATTATCGAAGCAGGTTTTCCGATTGCATCACCTGGAGACTTCGAAGCAGTTACTGAAATTAGTAAATCTCTAAAACATTCGATCCCTGCTGGTTTAGCCAGGGCGACAAAAAAAGATATAGACGCTTGTAATCAAGCATTAAGCCACGCTAAAAATTTCAGAATTCATACATTTATTTCAACTAGCCCACTACACATGAAGCACAAACTAAATAAATCTCCCGAAGAGGTTTTAGATGCAATTAAAGAGAGCGTATCTTATGCAAGAAAATTCACCGACGATGTAGAATGGTCATGTGAAGATGGAACACGTACAGATATGGATTATATGTGCAAGACAGTAGAACTTGCAATTAAATGTGGAGCTAAAACTATTAATATACCTGATACAGTTGGTTACACAGTGCCGTCTGAATTTAAAAAAATAATTGAAACTTTATTAAATAAAGTTCCAAATATTGATAAAGCAATTTTATCGACACATTGTCACAACGATTTAGGTTTGGCAGTAGCAAATTCTTTAGCAGGAGTAATGGCAGGCGCTAGACAAATAGAATGCACTATAAATGGAATTGGTGAGAGAGCAGGGAATGCTGCTTTAGAAGAAGTAGTGATGGCAATGAGAACAAGACACGATCTAATGCCTTTTAGCACAAATATAAATACTAAACTTTTAAGTAAAGCATCTAAAGTAGTTTCAAACGCAACTGGCTTTCCAGTTCAATTTAACAAAGCAGTGGTTGGTAAAAATGCTTTTGCACACGAGTCTGGAATTCACCAAGACGGAATGCTTAAAAATAGAAATACTTATGAAATCATGACACCAGAAAGTGTAGGTGTGCACAAAACCTCTTTGGTTATGGGCAAACATTCAGGAAGGCATGCATTTAAAGATAAACTTAATGATTTAGGATATGTAGGAGTGACAGATGATGTAATACAAATGGCTTTTGGTAAATTTAAAGTCTTAGCAGATAAAAAAAAACATATCTACGATGAAGACATTGCAGCAATTGTTGATGATAGTTTAGTGACTGAGGATAATGTAATTAAATTAAAATCTTTAAAAGTTTTTGCTGGAACTGGTGAACCGCAAAAAGCAGAAATGACACTCGAAGTTATGGGTGAAGTTAAAAATGCTTCTGAAAGTGGAGACGGACCAGTGGATGCAATTTTCAAATGTATTAAAAAACTTTATCCGCATGATGTAAAACTTTTATTATACAATGTTCATGCAGTTACAGAAGGGACTGACGCTCAGGCAACGGTGAGTGTTAGAATTGAGGAAAAAGGTAAAACAACTGTTGGACAAGCAGCAGATACTGATACATTAGTAGCTTCTGCAAATGCATATTTAAGTGCATTAAATAAATTAATAATTAAAAGGAAAAAAACAGCGCCAGACCCAAGTTTGAGCGTTCAAATATAAAATAAGGAGAAATAATGTTTAAAGGATTATCAGGTTTATCATCTTTATGGTCACAAGATATGGCCATAGATCTTGGTACTGCAAACACATTAGTTGTACTAAAAGATCAAGGGGTTGTTTTAAATGAACCTTCAGTAGTAGCAGTAATTGAAGATGGTGGAAAAAAATCAGTTTTAGCAGTGGGAGATGAAGCAAAAACTATGCTAGGAAGAACTCCGGGCAATATATCTGCAATTAGACCTCTAAAAGATGGAGTGATAGCTGATTTCGTTGTAACAGAGGAAATGATAAAGCATTTTATTAAAAAAGTTCATAAGAAGAACGCATTTGCAAATCCAAGAATTTTAATTTGTGTACCTACAGGCTCTACACCGGTGGAACGAAAGGCTATTCAAGACTCTGCACTTGCTGCAGGAGCTCGAAAAGTTCAGTTAATTGAGGAGCCAATAGCTGCTGCTATTGGCGCAGGACTTCCAATCTCAGAAGCTACTGGGTCGATGGTTGTTGATATTGGAGGTGGTACAACAGAAATAGCAGTAATGTCATTAGGAGGTGTAGTTTATTCGAAATCACTTAGAGTTGCTGGTGATGCTTTAGATAGATCAATTATTGATTATATGCGAAAAAAACTTAACTTATTAATTGGTGACTCTACTGCTGAAAAAATTAAGAAGGAAATTGGAACAGCAATACCATCTACACCAAATACTTTTTTAATGAAAGGTAGAGATATTAGATCAGGAACACCGAAGGAAATAGAGTTAACCGAGAAAGATGCGTGCGAAGCTCTTATGCCAATACTAAATCAAATTTTAGGTGGTATCAAAGAAGCTTTAGAAAATACTCCTCCAGAGTTATCTGCAGACTTAATTGACATGGGATTAGTGCTAACTGGTGGCGGTGCGTTATTAAAAAATATCGATAAGTTGATTTCTCAGGACACTGGATTGCCTGTAACTATTGCGGATGATCCTTTGTCATGTGTCGCAGTGGGAACTGGTAGGGCTTTAGAAAATGAAGAATTGTTCTCTACAATGTTATCGGAGTATTAATTCTGAAAATTAAATGTCTTCAAGTAGAGATGATTTTAGCATAGCAATACGTTCAGCTCTTTTACAGAGAGGTGCAGCTCAAAAGTTTTCTTTAATATCTTTAATAATTTTAGCTACTATAATTTTTTTTCTAGATATTTATGGCTTTACTTTTATGAAGCCTATTAGATCAATAATTAATGACGGTGTTTATAGAGTATCTTTGGTAGCTTCTGCTCCTACTAGATTTTTTCCAAATGTAGCAGAGAGTGTAGAAAGTTTATTTTCAATAAAAAGCGAAAACGAAAGATTAAGAAAAGAATTAGAAATTTACAGACAAAAAGAACTTAACATTAAATATCTATCAAATGAAAACAAAAGTTTAAAAAAAATACTAGAGTCCGAGGAAACTTTTTTGGGCAAAGAAAACATTGTTTTATCAAAAGTTTTAATAGATAAAGATAGTCCTTACCTAAAATCTATAATTATCAACAGAGGGTCAAAATCTGGTATTCTAAAAGGTATGCCAGTTTTAGATAAAGATTATCTAGTTGGTAGAATTGTAGAAACAAATTATTTATCTTCCAGAGTTTTGCTATTAAATGATTTGAACAGCAGAATACCAGTTACTTTTGGCGAGGACGGGACGCAAGCAATCTTGAAAGGCAATGGAAGCAACAAACCTTCTTTAGAATATTTACCTGAAGGATTTATAGTTGAAGAAGGTGAAGAAGTGTTTACTTCTGGGAAAGATGGTATTTTTGTGCCTGGATCTCCTATTGGAATGACAACAAAAGATTCAGAAGTAAAACTTTTTTCAGAGTCAAGTCAATTATCTTTCGTCAAAGTGGATCTATCAAATCAAAACAAAGAAAACTTTTAGATATGCAAATTCAAAAAATTATTAATTCTTCTGTGAATGCAGGTCCTTTGATACTACTTTATTATCTATGTATAAGTGAAATTGATACTTATTTTGAAAGCTATTTTGAAATATTGTCTTTTAATATCCAATTAATTATTATTTATTTCTGGTCATTGAAGAGACCTACTATACTTGGGAATGGACATGTTTTTTTTGCTGGCCTTATAAACGATGTTGTGATGGGACTCCCTTTGGGAATAAGCTCTTTATCTTATTTAGTAATTTCTCTTGTAGCTACATATGTAAAGAATATGACTGTAAACACAAGCGTAACAACTGATTGGTTTACATTTTTTATAGCTATTATCTTCTCAAATTTAGTTTTGATGACTCTTGTTTATAATTTTTTAGAAATGACAGTGAGTTTAACTGAAATTTCATACAATACTTTTTTTACGCTTATTTTTTTCCCATTTTTTTGGTTCTTTTTTAGTTTTTATAACTCAATAATTACATTAGGTAGAAATGTTTAGTGCAGGTTCAGGCAATACAATAATTAAATCAAAGTCAATTAGCAGAAGAATGTTTTTGCTCACAGCAGCTAAGGCAGTTGTGCTTGTTGGTGTAGTTGGAAGATTAATATCACTTCAAATAAATGAAAGTAAAAAATATAAAACTTTATCAGACAAAAACAGATTTAGAGAATGGAAATTGGCTCCGGAAAGAGGGATAATTAAAGACTATTTTAACAATGAAATAGCATCAAATAAACAAGTATATCAAATTCACCTAATACCAGAAAATTCACAAAGTATTGAAGAAGTTTTTTTTAGACTTAAGTCAATTCTTAACATTTCAGATAATAAAATATTTTTACTAAAAAAAAAGATTGCTAAACAAAAACCATGGGATCCAATTATAATTTCTGATAATTTGACCTGGTCAGAATTTTCGAGGGTAAATTTATTTTTGCATGAATTGCAAGGTATTGAGCCGATTGTTTCAGTAGCTAGAGTTTACAAAGAAAATTCTTCAGCACATGTTATTGGTTATGTTTCTCAAGTAAGCGCTAAAGAATTACAAAATAAAGAATATTTAAAAGAAATGTCTGTCCCCGGAATGTCGGTTGGAAAAACTGGTTTAGAAAAGAGGTTAGACGAAGATATTATTGGCAAAGTTGGATTTCAAAGATACGAAGTAAATGCTTTTGGAAAAAGGATTAAACAAATTCAAGTCGATCAGGGTAAATCAGGTCAAAATTTTAAAACAACACTAGATTTAGAAGTTCAAAAATTTACTGCCCAGATTTTAGAAGATAAAGCTGCTTCTGTTTGTGTAATGGATATTTATAATGGAGATATTATATCTTTAGTTTCATCACCCTCATATGATCCAAATGCGTTCGTTCACGGAATTAAAAAGAAATACTGGAAGAATTTAATTAATAATGAAAAAAAACCTTTAATTAATAAAGCTATTTCAGGTTTGTATCCACCAGGATCCACAATAAAAACAATTGTGGCTTTGAGCGCGCTTGAAAATAAAATAATTAGACCCCTAAATACAGTGCGATGCACAGGTAAAATTGAACTTTTTGGAGAAAAATTTCATTGTTGGAAAAAAGAAGGCCACGGAATAATGAATATGAGATCTGCTATTAAAAGATCGTGTGATGTATACTTTTATGAATTAGCTAGAAAATTGGGAGTTGATCGTTTATCAAAAACAGCAAAACAATTTGGACTAGGGAAACGCGTTCTAAATAACTTTGTAGAGGAAAGGGCTGGAGTGGTGCCAAGTACAGCTTGGAAGAAAAAATTTATTGGTCAAAATTGGTATTTAGGAGAAACGCTACACTCGGGCATTGGACAAGGTTACTTTCAAAGCACTCCTATACAATTATGTTTAATGACTGCACAAATTGCCAATGGAGGTTTTGAAATTAATCCAAGAATTATATTCGATAAGAGTAAAAATAATTTAAAAGAATATTTAAATTTCAAAAATCAAAATCCTAATCAACCAATACCAGAAGATTTGTTGGTTTCAAATTTTGATTTAAAACCTTTATTTAAAAATCAGGAAAATATAAAAATTATTAAAGACGCGATGTATTCTTCATCAAATGAACCTGGTGGTACTTCGTATAGATCAAGGCTAGAAAACAAAAATTTTACTTTTGCAGGTAAAACAGGATCCTCACAAATTAGAAAATTTACAGAAGCTCAGAGAGAAGCTGAAGTAAAGCAAGAGGACTTACCTTATAAAAATAGAGACCATGCTTTATTTGTAGCTTTTGCTCCAGTGAGCGACCCTAAATATGCTATAAGTGTAGTTGTTGAACATGGGGGTTCTGGAAGTAAATCTGCTGCACCTATTGCAAAAAAAGTAATCAAAAAAGTTTTAGAGCGCCATGAACTGAGAAAATCAGCAAATATTACTGTAGGAGAATCCATTTAATGTTTCAGCCAAGATCGATTCAATCCTCATTAAGTTTAAGAGATAAAATTTTTTCTTTAGATTATGTTTTAATTTTATCTATTCTTATCTTAGGCGTTATAAGCATGTTCGCTATGTATTCAACTGATGGAGGAGAATTTAAATATCATACTAAAAGTCACATTTTAAGATTTTTTGTTTTTTTTGGGATGTTTTTAATTTTATCTTTTGTTCAAATAAGGTTTTGGCATAGCACAAGTTATATATTTTATATTATATGTTTTCTTCTTCTTATCGGAGTAAAATATTTTGGCCTTACATCTTCAGGTTCTCAGAGATGGTTAAATTTTTATTTTATGAATTTACAGCCATCAGAATTGATGAAAGTAGGTTTAATATTATTTCTAGCTAAGTATTACCATCGTGTTTCTCTTGAAAATGTAAATAAATTAAGATTTTTATTTCTTCCAATCGTTGTACTAATAGCACCAGTTTTGCTGGTAATAATGCAGCCTGATCTTGGTACTTCATTATTAATAGCTGCTGGTGGGATAATTGTAGCGTGGCTTTCAGGAGTTCGAGTAAAGTTTTTTGTTTATGCCTCTATAGCTTTTATATCATTGCTTCCAGTAGCAATTTCCTTTTTAAAACCTTATCAAAAAGCAAGAATCTTAACATTCTTAAATCCAGATAGAGATCCCTTAGGAGCTGGCTACCAAATTATACAATCTAAAATTGCAATTGGTTCTGGGGGAATTTTTGGAAAAGGGTTTCTAAACGGTTCTCAAAGTTATTTAGATTACTTACCTGAAAAACATACTGATTTTATTTTTACTTTGTTCTCAGAGGAGTTTGGATTTTTTGGCTCCTTAATTATTTTGATAATTTATACAATTATAGTTTTAAGAATAGTGAAGATAGGTAATATTACTAGAAGTAACTTTGGAAAACTTTATTGTTATAGTTTTGCTACTGCTTTTTTTGTTTATGTTGTAGTAAATATGGGAATGGTTCTTGGATTATTACCAATTGTAGGGTCTCCGTTACCTATAATGTCCTATGGAGGGTCATCGATGATGGCAATTATGCTTGGTTTAGGCATAGCTATGTCATGCAAGGTCTATAAAGATATTCCAGTTAACTAAGGCCCAAAGACCTATAATGGTCAAAATATCTTTTACAAAACGCTTGTATATGCAATTAAGAGATGGTTAAATTATAAAAATTATATGTTTGGAAACAAAAAAAATAAAATTAAAGATACTGAAAGATCGCTTATAAGTGAAACAGTTAGTATTGACGGTACTATAAATAGCTCAGGGGCTATAGATATCGCCGGACTTATTAAAGGTCCAGTCTTCTCAAAAGAAATTGTTATTAGAGAAACAGGATCGGTAACTGGTTCGATAGAAGCAGATAAAGTTGAAATTCACGGGCACATGGACGGTAAAATCACTGGTTCAGATATTACTATTGGAGGAACAGGTACTGTAAAAGGTGATATTGAATTTGGCAATAATTTGAAAACAGAGAATGGTGCAGATATTGACGGCTATATCAAAAAGACGAATTCTGCAAAATCTAAACTTTCAACAGATTTTTTATTTAGCAAATCAAAAGAAGACAAAAAATCAAAAGAAAACGGAAGCCCAGAGGTTGTAAACAAAGATTCAGAAGTCACAGCCTAATCTACCGCACTATAATATTATTTTATTTACATTATAATTTCCTCATGGAAAAATATAAATGTAGTTCTGTAGGAATTATTGGATCAGGTATTCAAGGTGTCTGCATAGGTCTTCATTTAATTAAAAAAGGTATACCTGTTACAATATTTGACAAGCAAGATCCACTTTCATCAGATTTTAAACCTGCATCATATGGAAATGCCGGTCACTTCTCTCCTTATGCTGTTTTAAAATTTAATAGACCAGATATTTTAAAAGATGTTCCAAAAATGTTATTTAGTTCACATGGTCCTTTAGCATTCAAATGGAATTATATTTTTAAATTTATTCCTTGGCTTTCTGGCTACATAAAAAATTGCAACAAAAAGTCTATGTTGTATACAGCAAAGTACATGCATCAAATAACAAGTTTAGCCGATGAGGCCTATGAAGAAATATTTAATGAGATTGATACAACAAATCTTGTAGATAAAAAGGGCATCATTTATGTTTGGTCAAATAAAAATTTAAAAAGCAGAAATTTAGAAATAAAGGTAAGAAATGATCTGGGTATAAAACAAAAGCTTTTATCACAGAAAGAAATTTTAGAACTAGAACCAAATTTAAACCCTATTTTTGATGCTGGTGTGTTATATGAAGACAGTATGTTCGCTAGAGACCCACACGCAATTTTAAAACAAATATTTAAATTATTTTTAAAAAAAGGTGGTAAGTTTGTTCAAGAAGATATTAAAAAACTTGAACAAATTAGTGAGACTCAAACCATTTTAAATTCTGAAAAAGAGAAGTACGATTTTGAAAAAATAGTCGTAGCTGCAGGTGCATTTTCTAAAACTTTAACAGATCAATTGAGTGAAAAAATTCCTTTAGATACTGAGAGAGGTTACCATGTTCATTTTAAAAATATGGAAAAATTAATTTCTAGACCTATAATTTGCTTAGATAGAGGTTTTAGCCTTTCTCCTATGAATCAGGGTTTAAGAGCGGTGGGAACTGTAGAATTTGGAGGTTTATTAAATCCCCCTTCTAAAAAGAGAATAGATTATATTGTAAAGTGTGCTAAAGAATTTTTACCTCAATTAAGTGGTCATTATGATGAATGGATGGGGTTTAGACCTACCTTGCCAGATTTTCTGCCTGTGATAGGCCCCTCTTTAAAAAATAAAAACATAATATACGCTTTTGGACATGATCATTTAGGTTGGACTTTGGGAGCAATTACAGGCAAGATTGTCTCAAAAATTGTTGCAGAGGAAAAAACAAATATGAACTTGTCTCCTTATAGCTCGAAAAGATTTAATTAGGAAATTTTTGTCAAAAAATTATTTAGCATATTTATTTCTAGTGCTGGCAGCACTGTTTTGGTCAGGTAATTTTATTGTCGGAAAGTTTGCAACATTATTTGAAATTCCTCCACTAACATTAAATGTTTTTAGATGGATTTCAGTTTGGTTTATATTAATACCTTTTACATATAAAGAAATTTACAACAATTTATCTTATATAAAAAAA
>MDSV01078442.1_pt1 | contig 10111 bp, 8 predicted proteins | sample 810851 | NCBI WGS metagenome assembly MDSV01 (sample SAMN05326640, study PRJNA326480) | marine metagenome | isolation source: seawater | place: Atlantic Ocean: North East | collected 2012
AAAAGTTAATAATATTATAAGCTAACGACTCATTGTTGCCGTCATAAGAAATAAGTATTTCCCGATAATTATTTTCTTTATAAATATTTAATTTGTCCTTATCAAGGATATGGTTGATTAAGCCCAAATAAGAATTTGATTTATTATGGTTCTTTATAGGTGTAACTATATTGTCATTTTGGACTATGTTTTCTTCACTTATATCATTTTCCCTAACGGCACCAACAGTAATTGTCTTAGCTTGATGTTTAATAGTATCGATTGTTCGTCTTGAAATATTAATTAATTTTTTTATGTGTTCGATTAAATTATGTTGATATTCATCTGAAATTTTCTTATTGGATAAAAATTTCAAAGTCCACATCTCTAAGAGATAAATATCATTTATAGTGAATCCTTGATTGAATGTTCCATTTTTTATATAAGATTTAACTTTTTTAATGGATTTTTTTAATAAATTTTTAGATTTGATATTTATTAATAATTCATTAAAAAGCTTTTTTCTCTTATCAAGTCCAACTGCTAAGAAATAACTCAAGAATTGTCCTGCAATAATTGTTGGAAGAAAAGAAAAATATTTACTAGCCCTAGGCATATTAATAATTTTCAACTTATTTTTTTCTTCAAATTTTAATAATTGATTATTAACTTTTATATTTACCCCAATTAATACTAAATAATTATTTCTTTTTAGGAGTTCTAAAATGTCTTTATTATTTTTATTATTTAGATTCTCTGTAATTAGTGTCAAAAAAGAATTATTTATTTTTAGATCAATAGATTCATCTAATGATATGGATGGTACAGATTGATAGCAATTCTCAGAGTATTTAATCCTAATTTCTTCAGCACAGACCGAATTAGTTGAATCGTCTCTTATGACATACCAAGAATTATATTTCATTGCGAAATTTGTTATATTGGATATGAACGATAAGTTTTTAATTGTTTCAAAGCTTTTCTTTGTTAAAGATTTAACTCTTTTAATATTTTTCACATCCTCAATTATCATTTTTATATCTTTACTATCTTTAGACATCTTGAGACATAAATATGCTGATAATATATAACCAAGAATAACTTGAGCAGAATAAGTCTTTGTTGATGGAACTGCAATTTCAATATCTCTACCTTCACCAATATAAAGAGTTCCATCAACAATAAAAGTCACATCCCCTTCTCTTTTATTTGCAATTGCCAAACTCATAGCACCACGGTCTTTTGCCATCTGTACATATACATTTGTATCTACTGTTGTTCCTGACTGAGCAACTACAACAACCAGAGTATCTGACATATTTTGATTTAAATAAAATCCACTACCTTCTGTCGCAATATGAGGCTCTATAACCATTTCAGGATTTATAATTTTCATTCTGGATCGCATATACATTGAAATAGCCACTGCAGCGGTATAACAAGTTCCCATTCCAGTAATTATTATTTTACTAATTTTTCTTTTTTTAAGATTATTGACTACAAAATTTGGTATCTGATTATTTTCAATTATTATTGAATTTTGAATAGTTTTTTCATCTATAATACCACTTGACTGAATATAATTATCTATCGTTCGTTCTAAAATATCTGGCGTATCATAAATTTCTTTTTCTAAAAAGTGTTCGTATGGGTATTTGTCTATATCTCTTGTGGTAATATTTGTTACTCTAAGATCAGACTTATCCAATTTTTTAACTTTTTCACTTTGATTATTTACTAGTTCAATATTTAGATTTTTAGCACTTGGAATAAAATCTAAAGGAATATTTATGGCACAATCCTCTTCAACTGGGAAAAAATACTTTGCTGTCTCTATTAAACCGTAAACATCTGATGAAAATATTATTCCGTCGTAAGAAAATCCTATGTATAAACCCTGAATACCTTTTTTTATAAGACTAATATTATTTTCATTCATACTACATTGTAATGCAATAACAAATGAGCCGTTTAAGTCATTGATAGAATCTTTTATTGAAGATAATTTTAAATCTTTTTTTTCAGATAAATAAACTGGAATTGAAAGACAATCGGTTGTAAATAATTTTTCATCTTTGAAAAGATTTTTATTATTTTTTGCTTTTTCAATAATTTCTTTATAATTATAAATATCTCCATTTAAAGAAGCTTGCATAAAATTATGTTTTCCATAATTAGTATATGTATAATTAATTGGGTGAGTATTTTCTAAATTAATTTTACCAACAGATGCCCATCTGGTATGAGCAATTATTGATGCTGAGTCAATGGTTCCAGTCTTAATGATTTGTTTAATAAATAAGTTCTGTTTTATAAGTGATTTTATTGAAGACGTATTGTCACCTAAAGAACCGATACTGCCACATGTCTTAAAAACAACTGAATATATATTTAATTTTGAATTTTTTTTATAATTATATTCAACTTGAGGTTTTTCTAATTTAATTTTTTCAAATAAATTATTATCTACTTCCGATTCAGTGTTAATTACAATTGATAAGCCTAATGAGTCCCTTCCTCGTAATTCTAACTTGCTATCAATAGCATTAATAACTTTAGCTATATCTTTATATAAAATAATTTGATGATTAGATAGATTAGAAAATTTAATATCACATATTTCTTCTATGGTTGAATACCATTTTGGAATTTCATTCGCTAAAAACCAATGAACATCTTTTAAATGATTTAACTCTCTTACAATAATCTGATATTCTTCAAAAGACTTTCTTTTATTGATATTTTTTAAGAAAATTTTTTTTTGATTAATAAGTTTTTTAATTGATTTACAGAACTTTTCTAGCTCTTTTTTTTCGTTATCTGACTTACAAAATTTTAAAAAGTTAATATTTGATTTATACTTCCATGCTAGATCCAAAAGTATTTCAGAATTAGACTTATATTTTTTACAGTCTTCTAAAGATTGATATAGCTCATTAATTGATACATTGACACCATTATGAAAATTTCTATTAAATACTGTACCAGCAATACCACACATACTTTTTATAATTTATTAATAATCATTGATTTAAATTTTTATCTCTTAATATATTATTATAAATCAATGTCGTTACAAATTGAGGCAGAATACGAAGGAGTATTCTTACAAAAAGATTTGCTAACATAACAAACGAATTCACATACCCAGTTTTATGCATAAGAAAGAAAATCTTTAAGCCATTAAAGAAATGATCAAATTTTCTTCTTCTTGTGACCATGTCTGTGCCAGCCCTAGCATGTACTAATATATCAGGAATGTTATAAAAAATTTTTTTATTCGCTAGTAGTCTAACAATTAAACTCCAATCTTCGTTTCTTCTTTGATGCGTATATCCACCTACATCATAATAAGACTGTTTTCGAAACATTAGAGTAACATTATTAACTGGCATTCTCCATTTTCCATGTTTAAAAATATCATTATGAAGACTTGGCACTTTTCTGATTATATTTAAATCACCTGGTATTTTTGAAAATTCCTCTATCCACCCACCTACAATGTCTAATTTTTCATCTCTCATATAATTTAATTGTTTTTCAAATCTATCATTTACTGATATGTCATCTGCATCCATTAATGCAATTATATCATGGCTTGAGTTCTTTATCCCAAAAGCCCTGCTAAAGCCCGGGCCGTGATTCTTTTCTAAATACAAAACTCTGACATAAGAATATTTTGATATTTCATCTAAAAAAAACTTGTGCTGACTTCCAATAGGTCCATCAACAATTATAATGATTTCGTTAGGAATAACTGACTGGTTAAGGATACTTTCATAAGCATCCTTAAAAAAATCTAAATTATCATTTTCATAGATTGGCATAATTACTGAAAATTGACTCATAAATAATAGAATTTCTTCAAATAAATTAATTTAAATAATTGATCTGCCACCATCCATAATGAGTAGTTGGCCAGTCATAAATGCGCTCGAGTCTGATGCTAGAAAAATTATTGCGTCTTCATATTCATCGATTTTTGCCCATCTATTAAGTGGTATTCTTTTTTTTATATTTTCATATATATGTTTTTCTTGACCGCTATGAATTCCACCTGGAAGGAGTGCGTTGACTCTAATTCCATAATGTCCCCAATAGCTAGCAAGATATTTAGTCATCCCAATTAAGGCTGTTTTAACAACTGAGTATCCAATAGGTTTGACTAATTCTATATCCTCATACCTTTCACTCTGAGTATAAACTCTATTATCAGGTGCTGTCACAGCTAGATCAGATGAAATATTTATAATAACTCCATCATTTTTTGTTGCCATTTTTGATCCAAAAACTCGAGAACAAATAAAACTACCAGTTAATCCAACATTAATCTCTTGATTCCAGTAGTCTAAATCGTAATCTTCCAGTTTGCCTGTAAATTGATTTTTATTATTCATTTTTACATCTAGTGCAGCATTATTAACTAAGATACTTATATCAATATTATCTTTTGATAGGCGCTTTTCTAAATCCTCTACTGCTTCCAAGCTTGTAATATCTGTTTTATAAAATTCTACTTTTCCTTCTCTATTTTCACTTAAAATTTTTTCTCTAGCTTTCAGTAGTCCTTCTTCATTTATATCCACTAAAACAACTTTAGCTCCAGCTTTTGATAATGCAATCCCGTGACGGGGACCTAAAAAACCACCTGCACCTGTGATAATGGCTGATTTATTTTCTAAAACACTATTTTTAAAATTTCCCATAATTCAATTTACGTTCACTTATTTTCAATTTCTTAATCAATTTTTCCTTGGTTTTTAAGAAATTCCTCATTTCTGTGCCAATTTATCTTATACAAATCTGGGTTATTTGCTAATAATTCATCAATTTCCATTCGAGAAGCGAAATTTCCCAGCAGGCTTCTTATCACTTCTAGCAACATAAAATCTTCCTCATAGTCAAGAGTTAATCTTAAATCCAAACTCTTTCCTTCATTGTCAGGTAAAATATTAGTTTTTAATGATGGCATTTTATCAATAAATTCCCATATATATTCTGTATTTAATTCACCAGAAAACTTATTATTCAATTCATTGATTGCCGATTTGATGAATGAAAATCCAACACTTGCATGACCGGATGAAGACTTTAATGAAGGAAATATAACATCACTATGACTGGAGACCAATAAATCCATACTCTTCTTCATTTCAACTCCATCAAAAAAAGGATCGTCAGCATCTATTGTATGAAAATATTTCAAGTCAAAACGTGTGGCGCATTCTGACCACCTTTGTAACTTATTAATTGTAGAGCCTCTGTATATTTTTATCTTATTTCTTAAAGCAATTTCTTCAAGAATATCGTCACTATGATCAAGAGTGGTGCATATGATTGGGTCAATAGAATAATGGAAGCATCTTTCAATTATATGTTGAATTACTGTAATGCCTCCAAAGTTCAATAAACATTTTTTTGGAAGCCTTGATGAATTTGTTCTTACAGTAATAATTCCAGGAAAAATAGTTTCATCCATTACACAAGGTGTTCTCTAAGCTTTTTTGCTATAGGTTTTTCCTCATCAATGATTACTTTGTTGCCGTCACCTATTGCGGACTCTAATTTTCTTACACCTTCAACCAATAATCTCATACCATTTAATTCTATAGAAGCAGATTGATCTGAACCGTACATAGTTCTATCAAGAGTGATGTGTCTCTCAAGAGATGAAATACCATACATAACTGAAGCTTGAGAAATTAAAACTCCGTTTTCATGTCCGCTATAACCTACATTGCAATTATATCTTTCCTTAAGAGTATTAATCATTCTTAAATTAGCATGTTCATCTTTCATAGGGTATGTTGAAACTGTATGCATTAAATCAAATTCACATCCGTGTCGTTTAAAAATATCAACAGCATTATCAATATCTGAAATTTCACTCATTCCTGTCGAAATAAATGTTCTTTTTTTTTCTTTAGCAACTTTCTCAAGCAATTCATTATAAACAATCATTGCGGATGCAATTTTATTATATGGTAGATCAAATTGCTCCAAGAAATCTTGACTTTCTAAGTCCCATGCTGACGCAAACCATTTAATATTTTTACTTTTGCAATATGAATCAATTTCTCTATAAGCCTCTAGATCAAATTCTAATCCTTCTTTTTGATCTCTTTGTGTAGCACCCCACGGACTTTCTCTTGGTGAGTCAAGTAGCTCTTTATTATAGACTTTATTAATTGTTCGTTTCTGAAACTTAACTACGTCAAATCCAGAGATGACAGAATTATCAATCAGTTTTTTACAGATATCTAAGTCACCGTTATGGTTAATTCCAATTTCTCCAATTATAATTATACTCATTTCTAAACCCTTATTTTTTATATAACACAGACTTAATTTCGATTTTAAAGATATCTTCTAATAACTCTCTTACTATTCCATTTCCACCTTTTGTTTTCATAACGATATCAGCTATCTTGATAATATCCTTGTGACTATCAAAGGGACAAAATTTTAATCCACATAACTGCATAGCATTGAAATCATTTATATCATTACCAATGTAGACAGAATTCTTCAAACTTAAATTATTTTTTTTTGCTATCTTTAATATTGACTCATCTTTTTTTTTTTGATTGTATAACACTGGTATATCAATTTTTTTAGCTCTATATTTCACAACTTTATTTTTTTCGGTTGAAACAATAAAAATATTTGTATTTATTTTTTTTAATACTTCAAACCCAAGTCCATCAGATCGTGAACATTTTACTGATTCACGCCCAGTCTCATCTGTATAGACAAAATTATCGGTAAGAACACCATCAAAATCAAAAAAAAAGGCTTCTACATTATTTATATCTAATAATCTTTTATTCATTTATTAGTGAATTTCATTTATATTTTTTAATTAAATTACCTAATATTTTTGCTTGAGACTTAGCTTCTTCAAGGTTCCTATAGTTCGTTTTAAAAGACATAATTTGAGATTGTACTTTTTCTGCCGTAGGACATAATCCTTCAAAGTACTTGAACCTGTTACTGTAAGTGCAGTGATTATCTTTTGGTAGATATCCAGATTGAAAATAAACTTCGTCTTTTATCATTGGCTCTTGATATGATACTGCTACAGCTCCATAGAAACCATCTCCACCCATATCTTTAAACTCTCTCCAAAATGATTTCCATGGCACTCCTATTTCATTTTCACCCAAATATCTCGCAGAAAAAGTATAGAATGAATTAGTGCAATCTTTTGGAACAAATTGTGGTATTATCCATTCGCAGCTATTTGCTACTTCAGTAAAATATTCTCCACACTTCTGTCTTTTTTCAACTAATTCCTCTATTCTTTCTAATTGAGCAAGGCCCATTGCAGCAGTTATTTCATTCATTCTATAATTATATCCTAATGTATCATGTCTCCGATATAATGGATCTTGAAATTCTTCAGGAAGTTTTTTTGCTAATGGAGCATCAGCAGATAGTGCTCGATAACCATTAAATCCATTCTTACGTGCTTTTGTAGCTAAAGCCGGATCATCAGTTGTGATCATACCGCCTTCCCCAGTTGATAAATGTTTTTTAGTTTCAAAACTCCAGCTTGCCATATGCCCTATTGTCCCAGCAAATCTATTCTTATATTTTGCTAATACACATTGAGCTGAATCTTCAATCACAATTAAGTTATTTTCATTAGCAATTTTCATAATAGGATCCATATCAGCGGGTAACCCATGCATATGAACTACCTGAACAGCTTTAGTTTTTTTTGTAATCTTTTTTTTAATTTCTTGAGGATCGATATTAAAGGTGTGTTCATCAATATCGGCAAACACGGGCACAGCATTTTGATGAAGAGTAGTGGCTGCGTTCATTAATACTGATTGAGCAGGTATAATTACTTCATCATCAGAACCTACCCCTGCTGCGGCTAAACACGATTGTAATGTACCTGTTCCTGAATTGTGCGCTATACCGTACTTAACACCAAATTTCTTTGCAAATTCTTCTTCTATCCGAACACTAAATGGAACTTGATCTTGATAATTATCCCAGTCAAGCACTTGTGCAATGTAAAATAATTCGTTGCCATTATATTTTGCATTTTCGTTAGATATGTTATCAATTATTGTATTAATTTTATTTTTAAAATTGCTATTCATTATTAAAGTATTATGTGAAATTTTTATTATATTGAAATAGTATATATATCATAATTAAAAAAATATTATAAATTATTTTGTATTTATTGAGCTCCATTTGTCTAAAACGCTCTTCATATATGATATTTCTTCTTTGCTTAATGACTGATGTATAGGCAAACAAATAACTTTGTTGTTTAGCTCATTCGCGTTTTGAAATTTTTTTTTATTTTCAGATACTTCAAATGGTATTTCTAGATCTGGCCATCTATAAGCAGCAATGTGATTTTTTTTTAAATAATCCAGCAATTTTCCAGAATTATCAATTATAGGAAATATTTGTGGAGCGGTATCAATTAGCGAACAATTAAATAAAATATTTATTTTAGTTTTTTTAATCTCATCAAATAAATTAAAATAATTATTGATTCTTTTATCTTTCACATAATTAATATAATTTTCATTTGATAGCTGCCTATACAGTAACCATGAAATTTTAGAAATAGACCCATGTTTTATTTTATTATGATTTTCTCTGATAAAATAATTTTTAATTTTTTTTAAATTTTCGTAAATAATGTTACCTAGTTTCGAAGTATTAAATATTTTTTCCAGAAGATATCTTATTAAGAATAGAAAGAACATTAAAACATCTTTTCTTATCTCAACTCTTTGCTCATTTTTATTGTTGATAAATAATATTCCACTATCATAATTTGGAATAGTCTTTCTTATACTAAAAACTATTGCATCATATATTTTATAATCAAAATAAATATCTCTATTTGATAAAGCAGAGTGACATCTATCAGAGATAATAAAAACTTTATCATTTAATTTTTTTATTTTTTTTGCTATTTCAATATTTTGATCAGATAAAAATCCAAAATAGTCAATCATTATTATTACATCTAAACTTTTTGTCTGTATTAATCCTCTTATACTTGAAAAATCAAAAGTTAAGTTTTTATTAGTATCTAAGAAGATCAATTCAAACCCGTGAAATTTCAAATATTCAGTCACTGAAGAGCAGATGTATGCAGGCACTAAAACTCTAGAACCTTTTTTAATACCTAATTTTTCTATCCCAGTAAGTATAGCCTCTCTTCCATTTTTATAAAAAAATCCAGAGCTCCATGGTGCTGATAGATTATTATTTTTATTATTATTACTAATTAAAATATTAATTGGTAAGTTAGGCTTATTTGAAATAAACATTAATTTTTAAATTATATTATTATTTGTTTTAAATGAGATGCAAAAATTCTTACCAACTTAATTAAAAAAAAATATAAATTTACTTTTTTCTTATATCTAAAAGCAATTTTTAAATCATTTCTTAATCGATTTAATTGATTTTTTGAACTAATATTTCCAATTCTTTTAATATAATGCCCACAAACTTCATTTAAAAAAAATGGATTAATATTTTCTGCTAAACGGAGCCATAATTCATAGTCCTGTGCTGACATTAAATTTTCGTCAAATAAACCGTGTTTTAGTAATAAATTTTTTTTACAAACTACAGCTGATGTTGAAAATAAATTTTTTTTATACAGCTGATGAATTAAAGATGAATGATAGGCATAATTACTTCCATAAGATATAAGCTTTTTATTTCCATTTCTTTCAATCCAAATTTCATCGTGGCAAATAAAATTGACTTTTGGATAACTTAAAATTGTATTCTCTATATTTTTCAATTTATTTTCAATCCATAAATCATCAGAGTCTAAAAAGGCAATCCAAGAGCAAGTTGCATTCTTTATTCCTATATTTCTTGCAAATCCTGGGCCATGATGATTATTTTTTAAAATTTGAATTCTAAGATTAGTCTCCCTATTTTTAAAAAAATTATCTAAAATATTTATTGTGTCATCTTCTGATCCATCATCAGAAATTATTAATTCATCTGGAAGTCGATCCTGAGATAAGACGGATAACAAAGTTTTTTCTATAAACTTTGACGAATTGTAGGTCGGACATATTACTGTGAATGTAGGTCTTTCCATAGGTTTCTTTTATGCAATAAAATT
>MDSV01239332.1_pt1 | contig 10111 bp, 20 predicted proteins | sample 810851 | NCBI WGS metagenome assembly MDSV01 (sample SAMN05326640, study PRJNA326480) | marine metagenome | isolation source: seawater | place: Atlantic Ocean: North East | collected 2012
AGAATGCTAAAGCGTATTCAACCAGCTCCTCAAGGTAGAGCTCACAGAATTAGAAAAAGATCTAATCACGTAACAATCGTATTAGGTAGTAGAACACAAGAAAACCAAGATTCATAATGGGACAAAAAACAAATCCAATAGGTAATAGATTAGGATACATCAAAGGATGGGATTCTAACTGGTATGGTGGAAGAAATTATGGTGATAAAATTGCTGAAGACAGCAAGATTCGTCAGTACATCGGTGTTAGACTTTCTAACGCAAGTGTAGCAAGAGTTGTTATTGAAAGAACTCTTAAGATGGTTACTATCACTATACACACAGCCAGACCAGGTATTATTATCGGAAAAGGTGGTCAAGAAGTTGATAAATTGAGAGAAGAACTTAAGAAAATTACTAAGAAAGAAGTTCAAATCAACATTTTTGAAATCAAACGTCCTGAATTAGATGCTACTCTTGTTGCTGCTAGTATTGCTCGTCAAATCGAAGGAAGAATTTCTTTCCGTCGTGCTATTAAGATGGCAATTGCTAGTACTATGAGAATGGGTGCTGAAGGTATTAAAGTTAAAATCTCTGGTCGTTTAAATGGAGCTGAGATGGCACGTTCTGAATTGTTTAAAGATGGAAGAACTCCTCTTCATACTTTTAGAGCCGATATTGATTATGCTTTGGAAGAAGCACACACTACCTATGGAAGAATTGGTGTGAAGGTGTGGATTTGCAAAGGTGAAGTATACGGTGCACGTGATTTATCGCCAAATGTTGGTTTAGGCAACAAGCCCAACGGACCAAAAGGTGGAGGTAAGTTTAAAAGAAAAAGAAAGTAATTAGATAAGATAAAAGCGTAATAAAGATATGTTACAGCCAAAGAAGACAAAGTTTAGAAAAATGCAAAAGGGCAAAATGAAAGGTTTTGCTCAGCGAGGACACCAATTATCGTTTGGTTCTTTCGGTATAAAAGCATTGGAAGAAACATGGATAACTGCTCGTCAGATAGAGGCAGCTCGTATTGCGGTAACTCGTTATATGAAAAGACAAGGGCAAGTTTGGATTCGTATTTTTCCAGACAAACCTGTTACATCTAAGCCTGCAGAGGTAAGAATGGGTAAAGGTAAGGGTGCTCCTGAATATTGGGCGGCAGTTGTTAGACCTGGTAGAGTACTTTTTGAATGTGACGGTGTTTCTAAAGACGTAGCACAAGAAGCACTTCGTTTAGCGGCTCAAAAATTACCAATTAAAACAAAATTTGTCGTTCGTAGAGATTACGTTGAGGCTAAATAATAAATAATTATGAAACAGTCAGTTATCAAAGAAATGGCAACTAATGAGCTTGAGGCTCTTCTTGAGACAGAGAAAGCTCGTTTAGAAAAAATGAAAGTAAATCACATGGTTTCTCCATTAGAGAACCCTAACCAAATTACTTTCACCAGAAAAACAGTAGCTAGAATTAATACAGAATTGAGATCTAGAGAATTAATTGAAGCACAAAATTAGGAAGAAATGAGAAACCTAAGAAAAGAAAGAATCGGTGTTGTAACAAGTAACAAAATGGATAAGTCCATTGTTGTTTCTGTTGTAAGAAAAGAAAAACATCCACTTTACGGAAAATTCGTTATGAAGACTAGTAAGTTTACTGCTCATGATGAAAAAAATGACTGCAATAGTGGTGATACCGTAAAAATTATGGAAACTCGTCCAATCAGTAAAAACAAGTGTTGGAGATTAGTTGAAATTATAGAAAGAGCTAAATAAGATGATACAACAAGAAAGTAGATTAAAAGTAGCCGACAATTCTGGTGCCAAAGAAGTACTTTGTATTAAAGTTCTTGGTGGTTCAAAAAGAAGATATGCTTCAATTGGTGATACTATAGTAGTCACTGTAAAAGATGCCATTCCTTCTGGAAATATCAAGAAAGGTACAGTAGCTAAGGCAGTTGTCGTAAGAACTAGAAAAGAAACACGTCGTCCTGATGGTTCATACATACGCTTTGATGACAATGCCTGTGTATTATTGAATCCGACTGGAGAGATGAGAGGTACACGTATCTTTGGACCTGTTTCTAGAGAATTAAGAGATAAACAATTTATGAAAATTGTATCATTAGCGCCAGAGGTGCTTTAATATAAATACTATTATGTCGAAGTTACACATAAAAAAAGGAGATACTGTAAAGGTTATTGCTGGAAACTCAAAAGGACAAGAGGGTAAAGTGATAGAGGTTATTATTTCTAAGTCTAGAGCACTAGTTGAAGGAGTAAATATGGTATCCAAGCATACAAAGCCTAATGCAGCTAGTCCTCAAGGTGGGATTATCAAAAAAGAATCATCTATTCACATTTCAAACCTAATGCTTGTTGATCCTAAATCTGGTGATGCTACTCGTGTAGGAAGAAAGATAGATGATAAAACAGGAAAATTAACACGTTATTCTAAAAAATCAGGGGAGGTAATTAAATAATGTATACACCTAGATTAAAAACAAAGTATTCAGAGGAAATTGTAGCTAGGCTACAAGAGAAGTACTCTTACAAATCAGTAATGCAAGTGCCAAAACTTGAAAAGATTTGTTTAAACCAAGGTTTAGGAGATGCTGTTACTGACAAGAAGATGGTAGAGCAAGCTTGCGATGAGATGACATTAATCACTGGTCAAAAAGCTGTTGCAACGAAGTCAAAAAAGGATATTTCTAACTTTAAATTAAGAAAAGGAATGCCAATTGGTGCTCGTGTAACATTGAGAGGTGATAAAATGTACGAATTTCTAGATCGTTTTATTACATCTTCATTACCTAGAGTACGTGACTTTAGAGGTATCAATCCAAAAGGATTCGATGGTAGAGGAAACTATAATTTAGGTATTAAGGAACAAATTATATTTCCTGAAATCGATATCGATAAAGTAAATAAAATCACAGGTATGGATATCACTTTCGTGACTTCAGCACCTACTGATGAAGAAGCAATGAGTCTATTAACAGAATTTGGTTTACCATTTAAAAAATAAGTTATGGCTAAAGAATCAATGAAGGCAAGAGAAGTAAAGCGTCAAAAGCTTGTCGAAAAGTACGCAGAAAAAAGAGCAGCTTTAAAAGCAGCAGGTGATTATGAAGCATTACAAAAGCTTCCTAAAAACGCTTCTCCTGTTAGACTACACAACAGATGTAAATTAACTGGTCGTCCAAAAGGATATATGCGTCAGTTTGGTATTTCTAGGGTTACCTTTAGAGAAATGGCTAATCAAGGCCTTATACCAGGAGTAAAGAAAGCAAGTTGGTAATTAGATAAAATTAGAAAATGTATACAGATCCAATAGCAGATTATTTGACGCGTATTAGAAACGCAGCAAAAGCAGGACATAAAGTCGTTTCGATTCCTTCATCTAACACGAAGAAGGAAATGACTAAGATTTTAAAAGACAAAGGTTATATTTTAAACTACAAGTTTGAAGAAGATAACAAACAAGGAATGATTAAAATAGCCCTTAAATACAACGGTACAACTCCTGCGTTCAAGAAAATTGAGCGTATCAGTAAGCCTGGTTTGAGAAAATATGCCAACAAAGAAACTATGCCTAGAGTACTTAACGGTTTAGGTATCGCTATTCTTTCTACTTCTAAAGGTGTTATTACCGACAAAGAAGCAAAGAATTTACATGTTGGTGGCGAAGTATTATGCTACGTTTATTAATAAGAATAATATAAGATAAGAAATGTCTAGAATAGGAAATAACCCAATTGAATTGCCACAAGGAGTGACCGTCACTATTGGAGAAAACAATTCAGTACTTGTAAAAGGTAAGCTTGGTGAATTATCAAAAACCTTTCACGCTGATTTATCGGTTAATGTAGAGGAGAACTCTGTTGCAGTAAGCCGTTCTTCAGATAGTAAGGAGCACAAATCTTTTCACGGGCTTACTCGATCACTATTAAACAATATGGTAATTGGTGTGACGGAAGGGTTCAAAAAAGAATTAGAGCTTGTTGGTGTAGGTTATCGTGCAAGTAACTCAGGACAAAAATTAGAATTAGCACTAGGTTTTTCACATAACGTAATCTTTGAAATTCCTGCTGAGGTAAAAGTTGAAACACTTTCTGAAAAAGGTAAAAATCCAATCATTACTTTAACTTCTATGGATAACCAATTATTAGGGGCTGTTGCCGCTAAAATTCGTTCTCTTAGAAAGCCTGAACCATACAAAGGAAAAGGAATTAAGTATGTTGGAGAGCAATTAAGAAGAAAAGCTGGTAAAACTGCTGCTAAATAAAAATTAAAAATTTTATAGAAACATGGCGTTTTCAAAAGAATCGAGAAGAAATAAAATTAGAAGAAGAGTAAGAGCTGCTATTTCTGGTACAACGGAGATGCCAAGACTTGCTGTTTTTAGAAGTAATAAAGAAATCTATGTACAGTTAATCAATGACATTGATGGTAAAACTATTGCTGCTGCTTCTTCTAAAGATATAAAAGGCACTAAAATTGAACAAGCGGGTGCTGTTGGTAAGGCTATTGCCGAAAAAAGTATCGCTGCTGGAGTATCAAAAGTTGTTTTTGATAGAGGTGGATATCTTTACCATGGTAGAGTTAAGGCTTTAGCTGAGGGTGCTCGTGAATCAGGTTTAAAATTTTAAGAAATAAAATATGTTAGATATTAAAAGAGTAAAAGCAAGCGACATTGAGTTAACAGATAGACTAGTTGGAATACAACGCGTAACTAAGGTAACTAAAGGTGGTCGTACATTCAGTTTTTCTGCAATTGTGGTAGTAGGAGATGGCAATGGTATCGTCGGTCACGGTTTAGGTAAATCTCAAGAGGTTACAGTTGCTATTAGTAAAGCTATTGATTCTGCTAAAAAGAATTTGGTTAAAGTTCCTGTTCAAAATGGTACTATTCCTCACGAACAAGAAGCCAAATATTCAGGTTCTCAAGTGCTTATTAAGCCTGCTTCAAATGGTACTGGTGTAAAAGCCGGTGGTGCGATGCGTGCCGTATTAGAAAGTGCTGGAGTACACGATGTACTAGCTAAATCTAAAGGCTCATCAAATCCTCACAACTTGGTGAAAGCTACAATGAAAGCTTTGACTGAATTAAGAGATGCAAAACAAGTTGCTTCACAAAGAGGAGTGAATTTAGAAACAGTTTTTAACGGATAAAAATTATACTGATGGCTAAAATCAGAGTTACGCAAGTAAAAAGTAAAATAGGCAGACCTGAAAGACAAAAGAGAACAATGTTAGCTTTGGGTTTGAAAAAAATGAACCAAACAGTTGAGCATGAGGCAACTCCTCAAGTGTTAGGTATGGTAAAAAAAGTAGCGCACCTTCTAAAGGTCGAAGAAGTAAAATAAATTTAAGATGGATTTAAGTAATCTTACTCCTGCAAAAGGATCAATAAAAAATAGAAAAAGAATCGCCAGAGGTGAAGGTTCTAAAAAAGGTGGTACTTCAACAAGAGGTCACAAAGGAGCTAAATCTCGTTCTGGATATTCAAGAAAGATAGGTTTTGAAGGTGGTCAAATGCCGCTTCAAAGAAGAGTCCCTAAATTCGGATTTACCAGTCCTAACAGAAAAGAGTTTAGAGGTGTTAATTTACATACTCTTCAAACTCTAGTTGATAATAAAAAAGTAAAAGACTCAATTGATTTAGAGGTCCTTATTGCTAATGGATTAGCACACAAGAATGACCTAGTAAAAATCTTAGGTAGAGGTGAGCTAAAGGCTAAATTGAACGTTACCGTTCATGGTTTTTCTGCTAGTGCAAAATCTGCTATTGAATCTGCTGGTGGTACAGCTACCACACTGTAATATAGAATTATGAAGAATCTAATCACTACATTAAAAAATATCTGGAAGATAGAAGACTTAAGAACTAGAATTCTAGTTACTTTGGGCTTTATACTTATCTACCGATTAGGAGCTCAAGTTCCATTACCAGGTATTGACGCTAGCGTATTAGCAGCAGCTAATGAAGCTAGTGGTGGTCCTGATGGATTATTAGGACTTTTAAACCTATTTACTGGTGGAGCATTTGCTCAAGCTTCTATCTTTGCTCTTGGAATTATGCCATACATCTCTGCCTCAATTGTTATTCAATTGATGGGTGTAGCTGTACCATATTTCCAGAAACTACAAAGAGAAGGTGAAAGTGGTAGAAGAAAAATTAATAATATAACTCGTTATTTAACAATACTTATTACAGGTTTCCAAGCTCCAGGCTTTGTAGCTAATCTGAAAAGCCAATGGTTAAATAAGCCTATTCAAATGGCTGATGGTACTTTCGGATTTGTATTCGCCAATAATGAGGCATCTGTCATGTTTACAATAATGTCTGTGCTAGTTCTTGTAACAGGAACTATGTTTGTAATGTGGCTAGGTGAAAAGATAACAGATAGAGGTATAGGTAATGGTATATCACTTATCATTATGATAGGTATTATTGCAGCCTTACCAGGCTCTTTATTTGCCGAGTTTGCAGCCGCTTTAGAAAGTCAAGGTGGTGGTTTAGTAATTTTCTTGGTAGAGATATTAGCGCTTATGCTAGTTATTCTAGTTAGTATCCTTCTAGTGCAAGGAACAAGACGAATACCAGTCAACTTTGCTAAAAGAGTAGTCGGTAATAAACAATACGGAGGTGTACGTCAATACATTCCTTTGAAAGTAAACGCATCAGGAGTAATGCCAATTATCTTTGCTCAAGCGATTATGTTTGTTCCAATTACCTTAGTTGGTTTTTCAGAATCGGAAACATTACAAGGTTTTGCAGCAGCATTTACTGATTTTGCAGGATTTTGGTACAATTTAGTTTTCTTCTTTATGATTGTAATTTTCACATATTTTTACACTGCTATTACGGTTAATCCAAAACAAATGGCAGACGATATGAAGAAAAACGGTGGTTTCATTCCAGGAGTTAAGCCAGGTCGTAAGACTGCTGAATTCTTAGATGATGCGATGTCAAAAATTACCTTACCAGGTTCTTTATTTCTAGCATTTGTAGCTATTCTTCCTGCATTTGCTATGCAATTTGGTGTTAATCAAGGATTTGCCCAATTTTACGGGGGTACATCTTTATTAATTATGGTAGGGGTAGTGTTGGATACACTACAACAAATTGAAAGTCACTTATTAATGCGTCATTATGATGGATTAACGAGTACTGGAAGAATAAAAGGAAAGTCATCAGGAATGATGGGACAATAAAACGGATTCGATGATCTTTATTAAGACCGACGAAGAAGTTGAATTGATAAGAAAAAGTTCTTTACTTGTTGCAAAGGCACACGCCGAGGTTGCCAAAATGATTGAGCCAGGAGTTACAACTCTACAACTTGATCAACGTGCTGAAGAGTACATACTTGATAACGGAGGCGTACCAGCTTTTAAAGGATACAATGGGTTTCCGAACACATTGTGTATGTCGCCAGATAGTCAAGTGGTGCACGGTATTCCGAATGATGAACCTCTTAAAGAAGGTTCTATTTTATCGGTAGATTGCGGTGTATTAATGAATGGTTTTTATGGTGATTCTGCATATACCTACGCTGTAGGTAATATAGATGCAGAAACTCAAAAGCTGTTAGATGTGACCAAAGATTGCTTGTATAAAGGAATTGAACAAGCTATTGTTGGAAACCGAGTTGGAGATATTAGTTATGTTGTTCAACAACATGCAGAATCTCATAATTACGGAGTCGTACGAGAGTTGGTTGGTCACGGTGTGGGTGAACATTTACATGAAAGCCCAGAAGTGCCAAATTATGGTAAACGTGGACGTGGTCCTAAGTTACAAAATGGTTTAGTCATAGCTATAGAGCCAATGATTAATATGGGAGTAAAAAATATCAGTCAGCATTCTGATGGTTGGACAATTACTACCGCTGATAACAAACCATCAGCACATTTTGAGCACACCATAGTAGTAAGACAAGGAAAAGCTGATATCTTATCAAGTTTTGAATGGATAGAAAAAGAATTGAATAAAAAGTAAATATGGCCAAACAGGCACACATAGAACAAGATGGAGTAATTACTCAAGCACTTTCTAACGCAATGTTTAGAGTAGAGTTAGAGAATGGACATATCATTACAGCCCATATATCGGGAAAAATGAGAAAGTTTTACATAAAGTTATTGCCTGGGGATAAAGTAAAATTAGAAATGTCGCCATACGATTTAACAAAAGGAAGAATAACTTACAGATACTAAGAAAATGAAAGTTAGAGCATCATTAAAAAAGAGAAGTGAAGATTGCAAAATCGTTCGAAGAAAAGGACGCTTATATGTAATCAATAAAAAGAATCCTAAGTTTAAACAACGTCAAGGTTAATTTAAAAAATAGTAAATGGCTAGAATTGCAGGTATCGATTTACCAAAAAACAAAAGAGGCGTAATAGGTCTTACATACATCTACGGTATAGGATCTAGTGTCGCTAAAAACATCTTAGATAAGGCTGGCATTGATCACAGTGTAAAAGTTCAGGATTGGAACGACAAACAACTTTCTGATATTCGTCAAATTATTGGTGACGAAGTGAAAGTTGAAGGAGAGTTACGTTCTGAAACACAAATAAATATTAAGCGATTGATGGATATCGGTTGTAACAGAGGTATTCGTCATCGAGTAGGTCTACCTTTAAGAGGTCAACGTACTAAGAACAATTCCAGAACTCGTAAAGGAAGAAGAAAAACAGTAGCTAACAAGAAAAAAGCTACTAAATAATAAAAACTGAGATATGGCTAAATCAAATCAGAAAAAAAGAACTGTAAAAGTGGAAGCAGTAGGACAAGCACACATCCAAGCTACTTTCAACAATATCATTATTTCTTTGACTAACAATCAAGGTCAAGTAATTTCTTGGTCGTCAGCAGGAAAAATGGGTTTTAGAGGTTCAAAGAAAAATACTCCTTATGCTGCTCAAACGGCTGCTGAAGACTGTGCTGCAAGAGCTCATGAAGCAGGATTAAGAAAAGTAAAAGTATTTGTAAAAGGTCCAGGTTCAGGAAGAGAATCTGCTATAAGAACTTTACATAACAATGGTATTGTGGTTACAGAGATAGTAGATATCACTCCGATACCACATAACGGCTGTCGTCCTCCTAAAAGACGTAGAGTATAATTACAAAGAATTAAGATAAACATTTAAGAAATGGCAAGATACAGAGGTCCACAATCAAAAATTGCAAGACGATTTAACGAACCTATTTTTGGTCCCGATAAGGCTTTAGAAAGAAAAAACTATGGCCCTGGACAACACGGAAATAATAGAAGATCTAAGAAATCGGAATATGCTGGTCAGTTAGCTGAAAAGCAAAAGGCTAAGTATACTTATGGCATCTTAGAAAAGCAATTTTCTAACTTATTTAAAGAAGCTTCAAGAAGAAAAGGTATTACCGGTGAAATTCTTTTACAACTTTGTGAAGCTCGTTTAGATAATATTGTTTACAGATTGGGTATTGCACCTACTCGTCGAGCAGCAAGACAACTTGTTACTCACAGACACATTACAGTTAATGAAAAAGTTTTAAATATTCCATCATATTCTGTTAATATTGGAGACGTTATAGCTATTCGTGAAAAATCAAAATCTCTTGAAGCTATTACTAATTCTCTAACAAATTCATCTGAAAAATGTGAATATGTTGAGTGGAATCCAGATTTAATGGCTGGAAAGCTCATAGCAATTCCTCAGAGAGAGCAAATAAAAGAAAATATTAAAGAACAACTTATAGTTGAATTATATTCTAAATAATAACCTTATAATCACCCTATTGATATGTCAATATTAGATTTTCAAAGACCAGATAAAGTATACATGATAGAGTCGACAGACTTTCATGGTAACTTCGAATTCAGACCCCTAGAACCAGGATACGGTTTAACTATTGGAAATGCTCTCAGAAGAGTACTTCTTTCTTCGTTGGAAGGATTCGCTATTACATCAGTTAAAATAGCTGGAGTAGAACACGAATTCTCATCAATAAAAGGTATAGTTGAAGATGTTACCGAAATTATTCTAAATCTTAAACAAATACGCCTTAAGCAACAAATAGAAGATGATAATTCTGAGAAGGTGCATGTTAAATTTGGAGGTAATGAACAATTAACAGCCGGTGA
>MDSV01115061.1_pt1 | contig 10110 bp, 11 predicted proteins | sample 810851 | NCBI WGS metagenome assembly MDSV01 (sample SAMN05326640, study PRJNA326480) | marine metagenome | isolation source: seawater | place: Atlantic Ocean: North East | collected 2012
ATATCCAAAATTGTTTACTTCGATACCAACAGAATGTGTATGCATATGTTGTGAACCATTTTTACCTAAGTGCCATCCATAATGACCTTCAGGAAAAGCTTGAACCATTACTCCATCATATGTTTCATCATTACCTTTGATTGATTGTCCACCTAATACGAACTCAGTTGCTACTGCACCTCTACTATCTCTACCCCAATGGTCGATAGTTCTATAAGGATTTTGCCATCCTGCTGTATGATGTAAGAATACATACTCTTTATTTGTGATTCCACTTTTGTATTCACCGACTGGTAAATAGTGTCTATTTATTACTAAACCATTTTCAGTTGTATAGATTTTTTCTGAATCATCAGTTGTTGCTAATCCCATACAATCCCAAGTTCCTGGCCCCACTATTCCATCTACATCTAATCCATTTAGTTTTTGAAATTCTTTAACTGAGAACTCTGTACCCTTTCCGAAGATACCATCAGCACCTATTCCTAAAAATTCTTGTAGTAATTTGACTTGTGGTCCTTTTGAACCTTTTTTTAGTAACATATTTAACTCCGTTTCTTTTGTTTATACAACTATAAATATTATATAGGATAAAAAACAAACTCCATTGGTACTACCCATTCTATATCAAACGGGTCTGTTAATCTAATTTCTTGCTTTTTTTCGTCTACCGATATAACTATCACCCTCTCGCCAACCGGCAGGCAACCCCTGTGATTGTTGAAGGTTTTCTTCATTTTTGTTTTTACCATTTTTTTTAATTATTTTTTGTTTACCACCATAGAGTTCATCATACTCATCGTAATCCTCTACAAAATCACTCAATCTAATCTTGCCCATTTTAATCCTTATTTTTTGGGTTTAACTGCGAATTATATTTAATTTACCTACTGCTCCTAAAAACTCTTCAGGAGTGTATTGTTTTCCTTTTTCATCTTTAATTTTAATCTCTTCTAAAGTATCAGGATATTTGTGTACTAATCTTTCAAAGATATCAAACCCTTGGTCTGCCCAAAAGTTTTTGAAAGAAGATTCCCCCAAAATATTTGTGGAATATTGAACACCCTCATCGGTGTCATCTGGAAGTAAAATATAGTACATCATAACACTTATAAATACCCTAATTTACTGAAATCAATGTATGTTCATATGTTTTGACTCTCTTTACAACTATCTTAAATATATCCAATTCAAACTCACCAACCTCAATTTCATTAGACTCAAGTATGGCAGATAGTTGTTGGATAGCACTATAAGAATTATTCGAAAATTTACTTCCATCAAAACTAATTTGTATATCATTTGATACATTTTGATTGATTCTTTCACTCAAATTATAATCTGTATCTGGTTGTTCTTTTTCAATATATTTATCAATCTCTGATTTTTCTATATCGATGTTAATATTATCACACCAAGGTTCTAATAAATGTAATAATTGTTCATTACCATTCTCAATTATAAATTGAGTATTATACTTAGGTGGAATGATTGGTTTCATTAATGAATCATGTTTACAATAATGCCCCCACTTTCTAAGGAAGTTACGAGTTGACCTTTGATTCTGAACTAACCACTCATCGGTTTCTCTATTTTTCATAAACACCTCACCATTTGGATTTCTTTGAGCTCCATCTGCAAATCTACTACCTCTACAAGTCATATGATATACACAACCGCCCCAAGTCTGAATAAATTTGTATCCGTTTAGTTGGAATCTATTAAAAATATCGGTATCTTCTTTTGATTGTGGAGCAAACAATGGGTCATGTCCACCGATTGAGGTGAAATCTTCTTTGAATAAAAACCACGGAGCAAAGATTCCTTCAGTTTGTTTAGTTGCTTGATTCATTTGTACTTTCTCAAACCAATCTAACATTTCTTCTTCTTTAAATTCTTCGGGTTCGATTCCAAAATCCATCAACATTTTTTCAGGCCCATCAGGATGAAGTGGTGGTTCAATTCTTGTCAATGATACTACATGTAATGGTTTGATATGTTTTAGTACAAAATCTAATGCTTTTGGCATAAGATACATATCTGCGTGATAGATTCCTACAATGGGAGTATCTGCTATCTTAACCAATTCATCATATAGAATCGTATGTCCTAATCTCTTCGGTCCTTCATTTCTTATTGCTTTGAAATTTGGGTCTTTTACCATCATCTCTTCACACCATTCCCAAGTTCCATCATTACTGAAATCATCAGCAACACATATTGTTGGTTCTGGCCCACCATTCTTTCTGATGGAATCATAAGACCACTTTAGGTATTTTAAATTGTTTCTACTCGGTTGAATGAAACTTATATCTTTTTTACTTAACATAACACTTTCTTTTAAATATAATTATAAACCTGATAATTTTCACGCTTATATTTTTGTTGTAACTTTTCGTATCTCTCTGTTTTTAATTTTGGAAATGGTACTTTGGTATAAACAAATTCGTATTCACCACCCTCAAATCCAACTCTCGGATGTTCATCACCTATTAACCAGCCATCTTGATTAACAACATTGAATAATCCACATATAATATTTTGAATAACACGCGGGCCTGTAATATCGATAACATGCCCTTTTTTTATTGGAATATTATCGTTTATATTTCTTTCTACTATTTCTATTACCTTATCGAATAATTTTTGATTTGGATTACCACCAATAAACATATAACTAATATTACCAAATCCTGCATCAAATAATTGTACATTACCACTTTCAGGAAGTTCTAAACTTATTGGTTGTACGTCTAAATCAAACCAATACCCACCAAATTTATTTATGTAACATATTCTAAAGAAATCTGCTATAGCTACTCCATTTTTCATTTTACTATATGTTTCGTATTGTGGAGTATCTTTAAAGAATTCTTCTACATCTGAATCAGAGAAGTATAATACCTCATATTCAGGATTTAATACTTTCCATTCATTTAGGATTTCTTGTAGAATAACATCATTCTCATCACAAAGATAACTTGTAAATAACTTTTTATTCATTTCTTTCTCTTTTTAGTTTAAGAGCTGATGTTAATATCTCAATTGGATAATCAACAGCCCACTTTTTTAAATTTTGATTTTGTATTGATAATAGTTTGTTATAATATACATCATCAGATTCTATTTTATTAATCAAATTAGTAACATCTGTTACTTTAAAATCTCCTACCATCAAACAATCTTCGTGGCAGATTAGGTTATGTAACTTAGATTTTGCGTTACCTATAACTAAACATCCCATAGAGGATGCATCAAACGCTGCCTGTCCAACTCTATTTGCTATGGTAACATAATATTTAGCACCATACATTTTTTTGTAATAATCAAATGAATCATCTGAATTTGTTACAAACATATAAGGTTTTAATGCTACCTCACCTACCCAATTTAATGGTACTTTTAGATTTTTAAAATTATCTCTATTGAAATCTGTAATATCTTCTGGTGTAAGAGCTACATTGTTTTTACCATTCGATATAAAATATCCATAACTTCTATAATCAAAAAACACTGTATCTTTTGTATCATTTGGTAAAATATCATTGAACATATTTGATACTATCTCTGGCGTTCGTGGAAATACATAGTTAATAGATTGTGGTACTCTAACAACATCATTTACTGAGTTTAATGTATGGTCTAAGAATAAATCATATTCAAACCCATATTGATGTAGTTGCCAACTTGTATGTTCTACTAACATAAACGCAAACAAAGTGTTTTTAAACTTTTTTTGTAAATCACTCATAAACGGGCCCAAAATAGGGTCGTGAGTAATAACAATATCATATACTCCAAAATCAAAATCTTTTGGATTGATTACATTTTTTGTATTCTTTTCAATAAAATCTTTATATCCTGGTATTCCCATCAATGTCTGTAACCAAGGTGAACCAAACGAAGATGGTACAATTAAAAAATCACATTTATAATACAACAAAGTTTCAAACAAACTTGTTTTACCATTAAAGTGTTCTAATAGTTCTAATGGTTTAGAATCATCAGAATAACCATATGATGATTTAGGTCCAAGATTATCATAAGATTGTTTTACAAATAATATTTTTAGATTGTTCTCCACGGGTCTATTATTTTAATTGTATCAATATCTGATATTATCATAGTTGGTTTTTCATAGGAATCATCATTACAATAAACAACTACCTCTGATTGAGATGCCAATTCACCTACTGAATCTGTTTTATAGAATCTACTTTTAGGAAATTCTCTATAAAGATTAGTGTAAGTTTCATCTAACTTATCGTGAATGAATATTTTACCAGAATAATTTTTTAATCGTTTCATCAACTTAATAACCATACTTTCTGTAACTACAGATGTACCTGGTTTAAATCCTAATCCAATAAATCCAATAGCTGATGGTGATGATTCAATAATACTTTTATAGATTTCTGTTACAACATCATCATTAATTTTTTCATTAGCTAACATATGAGCAGATGATAAACCAACCTTTTCAGAAATCTTTTCAAATGCCCAAGTATCTCTTGGAAAACAAGTTCCACCATAAGGCCCACCTGCTTTGAAATACTTAGTACCAATTCTTGCATCTAATCCAATAGTGTTTGTTATATTATCTACATTGATAGTAGAATCTACTTTTTCAGCTAACATACCCAAATAATTAGCGAATGATATTTTAGTGGTTATATATGCGTTTAGAGCCACCTTTGATAATTCTGCTTCAGCAAGATTCAGTTTACGAACTTGTGGTATATTTTTGATTGTTCTCAGATATATTTGTTCTGCTTCATTAGCGTAATGTGGATTAGATGAACCAATTAATAAGAAATCAGGATTTTCAAAATCATATATAATCTTACCAATAGCTACAAAATCAGGAACATAACTGAATCCAAATTCTTTATTTAGAGTCCACCCAGTGATACTTTCAATCAATGGAATAAATGTATCTTTAATAGAACGAGGCATCACTGTAGATGATAATATAAAGTGATGTGATTTTTTACCATTCTCTACAAAATTATTACATAACGAAATCAAAGACTGTTCTACATAGATGTTAGAAAAAGAACCATCTTTTTTGTTAGTTGGTGTATTTACCAATATTATAGATATATCAGATTTATGAGCGTTATCATACTTTGTTGTATAAATTATATTATCTTCTGCTAAATCAATGTTTGCTTGTAAATCAGTTTCTACCCAAGGAGCTTTTCCTCTTTGGAGTGTTTTTATTGTTTTCTGATTCAAATCGATACCTTCTACTAAAAATCTTTTTTTAGCTAAATTGGTAGCTAATGGTAATCCTAATTTACCTAAACCTACAAATGATATTTTTGTTTTCATACGCTATATTTGTTAATTATTTCTGCTATTGTTTTCATATTTTGTGGTTGTCCGATTGTGATTCTCATTGTATTATTTATGTAATCACTTCTATCTCTAACCAAAATATTATTCTTTTTTAAATCTGAAATTATATCAGATACTAATGGGTGTTCAATTAACACAAAATTAGAATGACTATCATAAACTCTAACACCTTTTATTGTTCTAAGGAATCCTTGTTTAATAATTTTCATTCGTTCTATACCACTTTCTACTAAATGTATATTATCTAATATAGAAGAACCTGCTATCTGTGCTATCTGATTAACTTCTTTAAAATTCTTTATTTTACTTAATTTACTTATAATATACGAATTTGAAGTGAGATATCCTAATCTTATTGATGCTAATCCTAATGCTTTTGAAAATGTTCTTGTAACTATAACATTTGGATATTTGAATGCTGAATCAAATATTGAATATTGTTTACTAAATTCATAGTATGCTTCATCAACTATAAAAAATATTTCGGGATATTTTGAAACTAATGGTTTTATATCGTAAATATAACCCATAGGATTATTTGGATTCGATAAATAAACTATTTTTAGATTATCAGTTGTTTTGATAGTTTCCTCTAACCTACCAATATCACAATATTTTATAACACCACCTAACGATGTTATCGTTTGATTTATTTGACTATAATTTGGCGCTGGAATAATTACATTATCACCATCATTTAACAATATTCTAAATGAGTGGTCTAAGGCAGAATCACTACCATTATAAACTTGAATAAATTCTTTATCCGTATTTGTATATTTTGATAACTTATCTAATAATACTTTTGATGTTAAATCAGGATATTGATTCCACTTAAACTGATATAGTTTATTTTGAATATCTTTTCTTACCTCATCAGGTATATCATAACCCTCGTTCCAATCTAAGTAAATCATATCGGATGAATACTTTCTATCAGAAATTACATATGGTGATATTTTATCTAAATTACGATTCATTTATGATTGTTTTAAATTTACCCGAATCAGCTCTATCAAACTTTGTTACTTTGTTAACGATTAAATTACACTCACCAACTCTATCTTTCATTCCTTCACGTATCTGTTTAAAAGTATTATAAGTGAATTTATCGGATGGTATAAATTGTACCTCAATATCATTTACCGATTTTTGAATTATTTGAAACATTTCAACACCTGATATTTTGTACATCATAGTATAAAAATTAACACCTGCTAATTTCCTACCATCACTACAAGTAATCATATCTGTTTGTCTACCAATAAAATCATCTACTGATATTGGTAAAGAACCATAGTTTGCGTTAAAATCAGTAAATGGTATAGCTAAATCACCACTATCGTATCTTAAAAATGGCATAACATCATTTAAAAATCCCGTACCTATTACTTTATTATCTACTAACTCAGTATATCCATACTCTAAACTTTCTGCGTATTTACCCTCAGAGTTTTTTGTATTACAAAAGAAAGATACCTTTTCCATCATTCCATAATGAGCATATAACTCAATACCTAATTTGTTTCTTACATTAACTCTCCACTCAGGTAAAACCATTTCACTAGCACAATGAATTGATTCAATGTACTTAAATGTAATTCTTTTATTACCCATAAGAGTAGCTATAAAGTTAGCTAATGATGGGTATGTTACTAATGTTTTAGATTTAGTTTTATCAATGATTTTAACATATTCATCAATAGTATCCTCTGATATATTAAATGGTGATATATATGTTCTATTTAGTTCATAATCAACATAACTCAATGGTTCACCAACTTTAGGTGAATATCTTCTAACCCAAACAGTATGTTTATCATACATTGATGACTCATGTAAATTAAATGCTCTAAGTACAAAAGCAGCTTCTCTTTTATAAAGATTATCATTACCTAAGAACTCAAACTTCTTTCCAGTAGAACCACTTGTTTTAAATAAAATAGCATCTTTCAGATATCGTTTATCAACTAAATCCTCAAAGTTGTTTCTTACAATATCTTTTGTTAAGATGGGTAATTTATTTATATCACTAAATGTATGTATATTTGGATTGACACCATAATCAACCATAAGTTTATGATAATAAGGAATATTATCATAACATTTCTTTACAACTCTTTTTAGTTCTGATAGTTGATAATCTAAAAGTTTTTTAGGATTCCAATCTAAACTATCTGAAATAAAATTATAGGTTTTACTAAATTCCTTACCATATCTTTTATGAAAAGGAACTAAACCATAGTATAATCTTTTTATGATTGTAGGTGAATTCTTTATGTAGTTTTTACTACTTGCCATTACTTATGTGTTCCTTCAAAAAAGTTTCTATCACTAAATGCTTTATCATCAACAAATACATCTGCTCCAAACTTAACACCAGTTCTTAAAGTATGGAATTTAACACCCCATCCTTTAAGTTGTTCAACTGTAAAGTACCACCAATTCTTACCACTTACACAACCTCTCGCCGTATCTATGATAATTGTATAACCATCATCATATAATTTATTTACTTTATCTATTCTACTTTGAATAGGTTTAGCATCTTCATAATAATTACCTTCTGTTTTACATAAGGTATTATCTAAATCAAAACAATATATTAAACTCATTTTTTACTTTATTTTCTCTTTTTTTTATTTTACCATCCTCTACATAAAACTTAGTCATATCAGTTTGTCCATGTAATTTAGCTTTTGCAAAATAATAGTTGTTTCTAAAAATTTGATATGCTTTTTTTACATCTTCTCCTGAATTGAATAAGTTACCAAAATCACCATCTACCCTATGAATCGGGTCTGGATGATATGGTATCCACTCATTTGTTAAATCAATCACATTACCATTACCATATGTGTATGCGTATCCCATTAACCAATGGTCAAATCTACCTCTAGCAATGCTGAAATCTGGCATACCTTTTAAATTCCAAAAATTAGGAGTATAAAAATAATAATCAATTCCACCCGCTACATGTAGTTTTTCGCTACCATCAGGAAATGTATCCATTCGTTGTCCTACTAATAAGAAATTTTCAAAATCAATCGAATCAATTATATATTGTGGTGATTTAGGAAATCGTATATCTGAATTAAGATAACAATATACATCATAACCTTCGTATTTTTTTACTGATTCAAATAAACTTCTAACTAATGGTAATCCGAACTCAGTGCGTTCATAATCTGTATCTAATATGAATCCATAATCTTCACATAATGATTTGTGAAAATCCTCACCAAATACAACCACATCAAACCCACTCCAAGATGTAAATGCATCTGTTGTGTTTTTATGAGTTTCTTCATTGAGCTTACCAATGGTTGTAAATAGTAAAGTTTTTTTACCCATTTGCTTGTTTGTTAATCCATTCGTATGTTTTCTTCATACCATCTATTAAAGGCATTGATACTTCCCATCCCATCTTTTCTTTATATAATCTGTTATCTGAGTTTCTACCTCTAACACCCAACGGACAAGGGAATCCATACTTATCGATAAAATCTTGCCCATCAATGTTGTTAATCTTAATATCTTTTTCTGAGATATCAATAGCCATTTGAGCTAATTGATTGATAGTAACCATTTCTTCAGAACCAATATTTACAGGCCCTTCAAATTCATCTTGTCTCATAAATCTTAACATAGCTTCGATACAATCATCAATGTAAAGGAATGAACGAGTTTGAGCTCCATCTCCCCATACTTCAATCTCACCATCAGATAGTGCTACCTTTCTACACATCGCAGCAGGTGCTTTCTCTTTTCCACCATCCCAAGTTCCCATAGGGCCAAAGATGTTATGGAATCTTGCTACCTTAACATCTAATCCATAGTTTCTCATAAATGATAAAAACAATCTTTCACTAAATAATTTTTCCCATCCATATTCGGAATCAGGATTAGCAGGATACGCTGATGATTCTTCACAGTTTGGATTATTAGGGTCTAACTGATTTCTTTCAGGATACATACACGCTGATGATGAGTAGAAGATTCTACCCACTTTAGTATTACTCGCTTCAAAAACTGTATTTAGATTTACCAATGCTGAATTATGCATAATGTTTGCATCATTCTCACCAGTAAATATGTAACCTGCTCCACCCATATCAGCTGCTAACTGATACACCTCATCAAAGGAATCAATCTCAGTAAATGGTTGTTTATGTAAACTATAACCATAAATTACATCTTTGTGATTAGGGTCTCTTTCTACTCTGAAACTAGCAGATACTATTGAAGGGTCTCTTAAATCACCACATACATAATCATCACACATATCTTTGTGATTCCAAAATTCATGCTCATTTTTAATATCAACAACTCTTACCCAAAACCCGTCATCTTTTAATCTTTTTGCTAAATGGCCGCCGATGAACCCACCACCACCTAAAACTAATGCTGTCTTTTTCATAATGTCTCGTAATATTCGTTTTGTTTTACTTGTCTATCAATTTGTTTCGGATGATACAATGCTAAATCTTCATCTATTGGTAAATGTGATATTGTTTTATATCCTTCTAATACCTCATGTACTTTATTCACCCATTTTATATCAGCTGATTTTTTATACAATCTATATTGGAAATCAGGCCAATTTATCCAACCTTTTTCATCTACATTCCATCCCCACTTTTGGATATGTTTATCAGTTAATCCTTCAACTGTATTTACTCTTGGAACTAATACAACTTCAACTACTGTAGTGTTTCTTTCTAAAATCTCATGTAGATTTTCTATCAA
>MDSV01123873.1_pt1 | contig 10110 bp, 8 predicted proteins | sample 810851 | NCBI WGS metagenome assembly MDSV01 (sample SAMN05326640, study PRJNA326480) | marine metagenome | isolation source: seawater | place: Atlantic Ocean: North East | collected 2012
AAATAAGTCTTATGGCCTGGGCAAAGAATAGTTTTAAATCCTTTTTTCACAGACATTATTCCAACATCTGGATGCTCCCAAGCAAAAATAATACAAGATTTATCAATTTTTCCTGAGCTGCCCGCGGAACCTATGTCGTTATGAGGAGGTAACGCTGCTTCATTCCAAGCTGCGGTAAGCTTATTTGATTTTTTTAAAATATTAATAATATTATTCATGTAATCATCCTGCAGTTCATCAAAAGAAAAAATTCTATTTTTTTTCATATATTCAATTACTTTTGGGGATCCTTCCCAAGACTGCTTCGGTCTTTCATCAACGCCAACATGGATAATATTAAAAGAAAATAATTCACTTAATTCCTCAAAAATATTTCTTAAAAATTTATGAGTCTCTTCGATAGAAGGGTTAATTGTATTATTTGGATAATTGCCAATATCTTCAGAAACAATATTAGAACTTGAATCTCTTAGTTCAGGCATTACTTGAAGTAGTGTCCATGAGTGTGCTGGCAAATCTATTTCAGGCATTATTTCAATATTCCTATTTTTTGCATATTCAATTAATTCAATAATCTCACTTCGAGTATAATATCCTCCAGTTTTGTAATATCCAGTTCCATAGAATGGTGGAATCAATTCATTATAACCCCTAAATGCTCCAAGTTTTGTTAAATTTGGATAACATTCTAATTGAATCCTCCAAGCCTCATTATCAGTTAGATGCCAATGAAAACGATTTAATTTGAAAAAGCACATATAGTTCATAAGTCTTTTTATTTCGTCAATCGTATAAAACTGTCTGGCACAATCCAAATGCATTCCTCTCCAATTTAAGGAGGGGACATCCTCTATTAATCCGATGGGAAGATATGTTTTATAAAAATTAACAAGCTGAATGAGAGTAATAATTGAATATAATTTTCCAGCATAATCAGAATATTCTATGGAAATTCTTTCTTTTTGAATATTAATTTTATATTCTTCAGGTTTTAAGTTTTGTTTTTTAAAAACAATAGAATGTCCAGAAGATGTGTTAAATTTTATGTTAGATGCGTGAAATATATTATTTAATTTATCAAAAAATTTTTTTTCGATATAAGAAATTTTGAAATTTAAATCTTTTATTGAAATAGTTTCTTTTTCTAATTTTAATATTTTTGGCAAAGGAATTATTGGGTTAAAAATTTCATCCTTTTCATCTAAATACTCAATTGATGAAATTGGATATTCAAATTTAAGAGGAGTGATTTTACATTCAATAATATTATCATTTTGATCTAAAATAAATATACCTTCAGGACCACACGAAAGATTGTAAGTTCCAATTCGAGGTTTTTGTAATGTTAATATTATTTCATTTTGATGCGAATGAATTTCATAATACCTACCTATTTGTTTTGATACGGTTCCTCCACTAATATCTTGAATGGAATACACAAGAGAAAAACATATTTTAAAATCACCATCTGAATATTGATATTTTGAAATAATAATTTTTAATTTATTATTTTTTGTAAAAATTAACTGTATTTCCATAACCAATAATTTATATATTTAGATTATCATGAATTTTAAAGAACTATTTCAAACTGATTTTTTAGTTTCTAGTAGTGCTCATGCTAGAGTCAATTTAATTGGTGAACACACTGATTATACTGGTGGATATGTGTTACCATCTCTATTAAAATTTCAAACAACTGTTCAAATTTCTAAGAATGAAAAAAAAGAGTACCAGGCATTTTCTGAAAATTTTAATGAAGTAAAAAAATTTACCGATTTTATAAAATCAAAAAATAATGATTGGATTGATTATATAAAAGGATGTCTATTTGTTTTTTATGATGAAAATAAACATATCCCAAATACACACTTAAATATTTTAATATCCTCAAATATTCCAATGGAAAGAGGTATTTCTTCATCTTCAGCTCTTTGTGTTGGTATTTTAAAATCATTAAATTATTTTTTTAATACAGATTATTCTAATAAGCATATCGCAATCTTAGCTCAAAAAGTTGAAAGGGATTACATAGGTGTTTCAGGTGGAATAATGGATCAAATGGTTTCCTCAATTGGCATTCATCGTAAAGCTTTTTTCTTAGACTGTTTAAGTTTAAAATTTGAATTGATAGACATTCCTACTAATTGGATTTTTTGCTTAGTAGACTCTGCAATTCAACGTAATCTTAGAGAAAGTGCATATAATGAAAGATATAATCAACTAAAAAAAGCTGAGGAATACCTTGGGGTGGAATATTTAGGGTCAGTTAAACCTGAGCAATTTAAAGCAAATACAATTAATGATGAACTAATATTAAAAAGAGCAAGACATGTTATTACCGAAAATGCTAGGGTGCTTGAAGCAAAACAATTCATAATAAATGGAAACATTAAATTATTTGGGGAATTAATGAATGAGAGTCATCAATCATATTCAAAAGATTTTGAGGCATCAACTGATGATGTTGATTTAATAGTTAAAAGATCAATAAATTCAGGAGCAGAGGGAGCAAGATTGACTGGTGGAGGTTTTGGAGGCTTTACAGTCTCACTAATAGAAAAAAGTAAATTTGATGAATGGAAAAAAAATATAAAAAAATTTTATGACGAAGAAAATATATTTGAAATGTAATGCAAAAATTTAAAAATTATATCAATGGAGAATTTGTTAACTCTAAATCAAACAAATCTTTTAAATCAATTGATCCATCTAATGAAAAAGAATTTGCAGAAATTTCTCTAGCTGAAGAATTTGAAGTAAATACTGCTGTTGAAGCTGCTTACAATGCATTTAATGGAGAATGGTCAAAAATATTGCCATCTAAAAGAGCTCATTATTTAAGAGCAATTGGCGATCAGTTGAAAGAAAAAGCTGAATTACTTGGAACAATTGAAACAAAAGATACAGGAAAATTATTTAAAGAGACAAAGTTTCAAGCTAATTACATAGCTGAATATTATTACTACTATGCTGGTTTGGTTGATAAGATTGAAGGTTCAACTTTACCAATAGATAAAGCGGATATGCATGTTTTTACTACTAGAGTGCCTGTTGGTGTTGTTGCTGCAATCATACCTTGGAATTCTCAAATGTTTCTTACTGCAGTCAAGCTCGCGCCAGCGCTCGCAATGGGCAACACAATAATAATTAAAGCATCAGAAATTGCCCCAACTCCCCTATTAGAATTTGCTAAAATAATTAATAGAGTCGGACTTCCAAAAGGAGTTATAAATATAGTGACTGGTTTTGCTGATACTTGCAGCAAATTACTTACCTCACATCCTAAAATTAATAAAATTGCTTTTACGGGAGGTGTTCATACTGCAAAACATATAGTTAAAAATTCTGCTGAAAATTTATCTCAAGTATCCTTAGAACTAGGAGGAAAAAGTCCTGTAGTAATTTTTAATGATGCACGTAAAGACAATGCAATAAATGGAATTATGGCAAGTATTTTTGGTGCTGGTGGACAAAGCTGTATTGCAGGCTCAAGACTTTATTTACATGAAAATATATATGAAGAATATATTGAAGAATTAAAAATTAGAACTGAAGCAATTAAAATTGGAGATCCCATGTCCTCAAAAACTCAATTAGGTCCATTGGCTACTTTAAATCAATTACAAAATATTGAAGAGAAAATTAAACAGACTGTAAAACAAGGTGGTAAAATAATAACAGGTGGGAATAGAGTAAGTGAATTCAAAAGTGGTTACTATTTCGAACCAACTATAATAGCTTGCGATCATCATAATTTGCCTGTCGCCGAAAATGAATTATTTGGTCCAGTCTTATCCTTAATGAAATTTAAAGATGAAAATGAGGCTATTGAGCTAATGAATGATAATAGTTTTGGTTTAGCAGCAGGGATCTTTACGGAAAATAATGGAATAGCAATGCGAGTTTCTAAGGCAGTTCAAGCTGGAATTGTATTTGTAAATACTTATCGGTTAATTTCACCAGTAGCTCCTTTTGGTGGTTTTAAAAACAGTGGGTATGGAAGAGAGTCAGGAATTGAGGTTATGAAAGATTATTCTAATATAAAAACAACTTGGATTAGCACATCTAAAGAACCTTTAAGCGATCCTTTCAATATACGCTAACAGATGAAATCAAATATTAATATAAAAAGAGGTTTTCCAGAAAAAGAATTTGAAAAACGAACTCTTCGAGCACAAGAAATAATGCACAGTTATAATCTAGATGGTATTTTATTAACTACACCACAAAACATCAGATACTTTACTGGATATAACTCTCAATTTTGGGAGAGCCCAACAAGACCGTGGTTTGTTGTTGTCCCATTATCAGGAAAACCTACTGCCATCATACCAGAAATTGGTGAAACTGAATTTAAAAATACATGGCTAGAAGAAATTAAAACTTGGCCATCACCTAGACCTGATGATGAAGGCGTTAGTATATTAAAATCAACTTTGGAAAATTTAAAAAAAACTTTTGGACAAATTGGTTTAGAACTTGGAAGTGAAATGGCACTTAGAATGCCTATTAAAGATTTTTTTAAATTAAAAGATACTAGCAACATTAATTTGATTGATGGGTCAGATGCTATTTGGAAAATACGCATGATTAAAACTGAAGAAGAAATAAAAAAAATTAAATTTATTTGTTCTATCGCTAGTGATGCATATAATTCTCTGCCATCAACTCTCTCTATTGGTGAAACAGAAAGAGAAGCAGTTCATAAATTAAAAGTTGATATTCTAAATAGGGGCGCTGATAACGTTCCATTCATGCCTGGTATTTCAGGTCAAGGAGGTGTTTCACAAATAGTTTGTGGACCTACCGATCGTAAACTCAACGATGGTGATATTCTCTTTATAGATACAGGGTCTACCTTTGATGGATATTTTTGTGATTTTGATCGTAATTTTGCATTTGGTAAAGTCAATAGCGAAGTAGAAAAAGTATATGAAGTTTTATGGCAGGCTACAGAAATTGGTATTAAAAGTGCAATTCCAGGAGCCACTACTGATGATATTTTTAATGCAATGAATAAAGTAATTCAAGATGGTGGAGTAATAGGTAATAATGTTGGAAGATTGGGTCACGGTCTTGGATTGCATCTAACTGAACCCCCCTCGCACAGACCTGGAGATAAAACATTAATAAAAGAAAATATGGTTTTAACTATTGAACCGGCAATGGAGTATGCTCCAGGTAAAATGATTGTTCATGAAGAAAATATATTAATCAAAAAAGACGGTGCTGAATTAATAACCAAAAGAGCGCCAAAAGAAATTCCAATAATTAAATAAACTTATAAATTAGATTTTAATCTTCTTAATTTTCCTTCTGTTGAGTCATGATCTATGTAACAGCCTTGCAAATGCCTAAATCCGGTATTTACATCATACTCGGTTCTACCATGCAAGACTCTTATGTTATCAAACATCATCAACATTCCACTCTCTAAACGAAAGTTTAATTCAAATTCAGATGACTCATATAAATAATATAATTTTTTTCGTGCAGAGTAGAATTTCTCTAATTGAATTGGCTCTAAGTATGGAACATAATCCAATCTTCCACTAAATCTACTCTGGGTGTATTTACCATTATCATCTAATTCAATTAATTTACCATAGTTTTCAAGAACAATATCCTTATCAACAAATTTAAATAAAACATCAGTAGTAGTTAAAACTTTATATAAATCTGGTTCATTTTTTTTAAGATGTTCAGCTACTGCATAGCCATCAACCAACGAAGAGTCTCCACCTTTTGCTTCATTTGAAATACAATGAAGTATTTGAATTCCTGGCATTGGTTTTCTATATGGATTATCAGTATGAGCTTTAATTCCAAGACTAGTGTAAGCCAAGTCATTTGCATTTGGTTTTGAGACAACATCAAAATGTTTACCAAAATTTGTTGTTCTCACAGGTCCAAACATCTCAGCAAACTTAATAACTGTCCCTTCTTCTGCAGAAGTATTTTCAACAATTACAAAACCAAGCTCCTGAAAATCATTTAGCAATTTTACCTGATAACTCTCCTCACTTAATGCTTTAAAGTCGTATATAGGAAGTTGTGTAAATTCATTTTTCCAAGGTTTTTTTTGGGGGATAATATCTTTTGAATTAAGCTCTTTTATTAATTCCTGAATTGAAAAAATACCTTTTGAATTATCAGTAAACTCAACCTTTAAAAAATTATCTTCAATTATGTATCTCAAAAATTTTATACCTGGATCTAACAAAGAAGGTTCATATAATCTTTGATAATTAGTTTGATCTAAATATATTTCACTATTTAATCTTTCACGCAACCAAAGAGGATGAATTGAAAAGTTTTTAAAATTAACATTATCTGATTTTAAACAACCAATTTGATCCAAAAAAAATTTCATAAAAAAAATATATTTAAATTTTATTAATACTTCAATTAAATTTTACTTTCTTGTCTCTATTATTGTATATAAAACTACAGAAGATAATAAAATAAATCCACCAATAATTGTATTTAATGATGGAACTTCTTTAATTACAAACCAAACCCAAGCAGTTCCAAAAACACTTTCAAGTAAAAAGATAAGATAAACCTGATATGCAGGTGTATATTTAGGTGCAATTGTTAAAACAATAAAAGGTATAGGCAACATTATAAAACACATTAATGAAAGATACATAATTTGTGTGAAATTAAGATTAAACTCTATTTCAAAGGGAAGAGAATATAAACCCGCAAATAGACAGCCTAGTAGACAAGCAGGCACAAGATCTTTGTCTTTAAAGTATCTAACTAATACTCCGCTAGAACCCATTGTAATAGCTACAATTAGTGCCATAAAGTCTCCGAATATTCCTGCTGAAGTATAACTTCCCAAACCTATTGTAAACATACTTATAAAAGCAATAATTATAATAATCCATGTAAATAATGTTGGTTTTTCTTTTAAAAAAAAGATTGAAAACAAAGCAGCAAAGATTGGAGCACCTGCTACAATAACTAAAGTATTTGCAACTGATGTATATTGAATAGCATAAACAAAACAAATGTGAGTTATTGCATAAAAAATAGCATAAATAATTCCAGGAATACCAATTAAGAAAAAAACATTTATCGTATCCCTTTTGTAAGACCAAAAAATAAATAAAATTAACGTTATAGCTGGTAAAAAACTCCTATAAAATATTAAACTATAATCAGTTAAATCTAATAATCTTATCAGCAGGCTATCAGGACTTATGATTATAACGGCAAAAAAAGTCCATAATAAACCTTTTGTATTTTTAGTCATAACGGTGATTAATATAATTATTTTTTTTATTATGCTCTCTTAATGAAATATACACGCCACTTGCAATAATTATTAAAAGGCCTAACCATATCCACTGATCAGGAAAATCTCCAAAAAAATAATAGCCTATTATTACATTCATAATTATTTCAGAATATCCTAATGGTGCCAATTTAGAGGCTTCTGCAAAATTTAATGATAAAATTAAAAGTAAATGTGCTAATGTGCCTATGCTTGCAAGGGAGATTAAAATTAACCATTCATTAATTGTTAGTGCGGTCCAATAAAAAGGAACTATTAAACTAATGACTATAGCACCTGATAATCCTGTAAAAATTAATGTCAATAGAGGGTTATCTATTGAAGATAACTTTCTTGTACCTATTAAATAAAAACCATAACAAATACCTGCGCCTATTGCCGCTACAGTAGCTAAATTTATTTCATTAAATCCAGGCCTTATTACCAATAAAACACCAACAAAACCCAAAACTACTGCAATCCATCTTCTTGGCCCAACTTTTTCTTTCAAAATAATAAATGAAAGTATAGTTGCTACAATTGGTGAAATAAAAGATAAGGTTAGGGCTTCCGCCAAAGAAATAATTGAAATTGCGTAGAAAAAAAATACTGTTGATAAAAATAAAAAAACACTTCTAAAAATTTGAATTTTTATTGCTTTTGGAAAAACAAAATGTTTATTGAAAAAAAAGAAAGTAATAAACAGACTAAATATAGCCATAAAAAAATATCTTCCCCACACAACTTGTAGAAAGTGAATTTCTTGACTAATATATTTAGCCAGACCGTCCATAAATGGTAATAACATCCATGCCGAAACATTTAAAACTACAGCTTTCATATAGTATTATTTGAAAAATAATAAAAATGAGCAAATAATTATAATGATAATCGCTGCAAAGACACCATATTTTGCTGGAGGAAATGCTACATTAATCATTCTGTAAGGTCTTTTATTTTTTTGATTATTTTTTGAATTCATTATTCTTTAGTTATAAAAAAAGGGCGTCTTTTACAACGCCCTTTTTAAAATTTTTAAAATTAATAAATACTACCAGTTTGCAATATTATCTTTGTGACTCTCAGGACCTTTTCCTTTTGAAGATAGTTCTTCGTATTCCTTTGTTTCACTGGCAGAAGTACTAACATGCCAAGCTAACCATATTACTACTGCTATTAATAACCAAATCCACTCAGTCCCAACAAATGGATAAACTTCTGTTACTCCATTTGGAAGTGCTTCAGTCCAACTAGTTATTGTTGCCATTTATGCCTCCTCTTTTTCTGCTGCAAGATGATTAATTTCATCTGATTTTGCAGATTCCATTATATTGTAATCCATACCTGCAAGCTCAACTTCATGCGGTATTCTGAGTTTACCAAACCCATTAAGGATTTTAGCAATTACCCAGCCTGGCAGAAATCCAAGTAAACCAAACATAATAAGAGCTCCTATAAACATACCGAGTGGATTTATTGCAGCATAGTTAGACCCATCCCACATTTCACCAACACCGTATCCAGAAGATGGATAACCCCATAAGACAAAACCACAAATGATTAGACCTGCAAATCCAGCATAACCATGAACTGCGACTGCCCCAACTGCATCATCGATTTTATATTTATTTTCTACCCAATAATGCATTTTATAAGCAACATATGCGCCAATCATAGCAATCAGCATAGACTGAAGAGGATGATACAAATCATTTCCTGCTGAAGCACAAATAACACCTGCTAGTCCAAGCGAGTATGTCCAAAAAGCATCACCTTTTGAAACCCAATAACCCGCAAGTAAACCTCCAGATAGAGACATCAAGAAATTGAATGTTATTCCACTCAGAGTTGTAGGTGTCATGTATATGTTGGTTGCTGTAAAATATGTAACTCCTTCCATTCCATATTCAGGACCTAAATCATAAATTGGAACATTACATGCTGCATAGAAACCCCAAAATCCAGTATAAATTAAAAATAAACCTATAGTTACTAGCCATGGATTTCTTGGGCCTATGTTTCTAGGTGAACCATCTTTAGCAAATTTTCCAATTCTTGGTCCAAGAACTACTAGTACTCCAAGAGCAAAACCTCCAGCAACAGCATGGATAACTCCTGAGGCATACGCGTCATGGTACCCAAGAATTTTAAGCATCCATCCGTCAAAATGCCAACCCCATGAAGCGTCAACAACCCAAAAAACAGACCCGATTGCAATTGCTATTATTCCAAAAGCTGACATCCTTATTCTTTCAATAACAGCTCCTGAAACTATTGAAGCTGCTGTCCAAGAAAACAATAAGAAGGCAGCCCAAAAAACTCCATAAATATGATCCCCAAGATTAATTGCCATTGAGGATGCCCAAGGAGCAGCTAAAGCGCCTCCGTAATCACCATCAATTTCAAGTCCACTTGTTCCACTAAGAATACTTACTCCTAAACCAGGACCATTAGGTAAAGCCCAATAAATCCACCAACCAAAAAAGAACCAAGTTATCGTAACTAAAGGTATTACCATAGTGTTCTTCATCAAAGTGTGCATTTGATTTTTATGTCTTGATACTCCAACTTCATACATACAAAAACCTATATGGATCAAAAACATTAGTACAACAGTGACCCAATAGTAAAATTCTGTAAATATAGTGCTTAGAGCTGATAATTCATTTTCCATAAATAATCTCCCAAGTTATATTATTAAAAATTAATAGTTAAATAATCTATTATTGTGAAAAAATTCATAATTTCTATTTCATTATATGAAATAATAATTCTATAAAAATTGAGGAAATTGTTGAAAAAATCAATAAAGATTAATAAAC
>MDSV01189201.1_pt1 | contig 10110 bp, 5 predicted proteins | sample 810851 | NCBI WGS metagenome assembly MDSV01 (sample SAMN05326640, study PRJNA326480) | marine metagenome | isolation source: seawater | place: Atlantic Ocean: North East | collected 2012
GTTGTTCCTAATGACGATAGATCACCTGTATCAGTCGCATGACTGTTAAAGGTCGTCCTAAACGTTCCTAGTGTATCTGTTGTTGCTACTGATCGTACAGCCATTTTACTTCTCTAATACCTTTGTTATTAAACTTTTAACTTCTCTTAATTCTGCCTTTAATGTATTAATATCTCTAATCATTTCTCTTAATTTGTCACTTTCTTTATTTTTTTGAGTGACTCTTTGCATGTATGCAAAATATCCTTTTTTATCAGAGTTTACTATCGCTTGTGTTGTTGTATCTTTTATAAAACTTCTATCTTGTTCTACTACTTTTCTCATTATGTTGCCAATGCGATTGCTCTTAAATCTGTTACTCTAGGAGGGTAAGAAGGATTTGATCCTGTCATTACCATTTTAATTGCAAATGATGTAAACTCTCCTAAACCTTCAACAGTAAATTTTTGTTCGTTATAACTTGTATTATAATCTGGACTATAAGGCGTTTGTGAACGACTTTCAGAATAAACAATTGTATCATCTGCCACTCCTGTTGTATTAAAGAAAACATAAGGAATTTCATCAAAAGGTCTACTATCATCTATATGTCTAATTTTAAATAACATTTTAATACTAGATGTAGGATAGTTATTTGCACTTATTCTAACATCTAATGCTGTTGCAGGATTATCTAATAATATTTCTTTTGTAATATATTTTGCTGATGCACTACCACCAGTTGCTGATGTTTCAGCTACAAAACCTGTTGTATTTGAACTACTAGGATTATCTAAACGATTTGAAATTAAAATCATATTTGCTCTTGCAGTATCTATAGCAGGTGAAATATTTTCGTGTTGACTTGACATTTCAAATTTATAAGTTAATGTTTTGTTTCCAGAAAAATGAGTTGTTTCATTTATAGGTGAAGCAACTTGTTGTTGTTCAGTTATATAAAAATTATCATTTGGAACAACTTCAGTTTCAGTTTGAGCTGTATATGATGTTTCACTACCGTGTATAGATTGTTTTGATGTAGTTGTTAATTTATGAGTTACTGAAGTATCTTCAGGATGCATAAACCCTATTTGAGGTTGTACAACTTCAAATGCAATATTTTTTGTAGCAGTAACAGCTGATCCTCCAACACTTCCTGTTGAAGTTGCTGTGTCACTAGATACTGTAATTGTATAACTATCCACAGTTACATTTCCAATATCGTGTGTACCATTGATTTTACTTCCCAAAATACCGTTATAATCTGTACCATCAGTTAAACCAGCAATTGTAACTTTATCTGGTTTATCATCATTCATTCCGTGATCTGGGTGATTAATTTTTATAATTGCAGGGTTTGATCCAAAAGTAGTTCCTGATCCTGCTGTTTTATTTGTTTCTATAGGATTGTTTACTAAAGTTTCAGCAGTTAAAGCTGAATTATTAAATGTTACAGTTCCTGTTGTGTTTGTTGTAAATTTTGCCTTTTTTAATGAAAATTTAATATCTTGTAAAGGTGATTCATTTTGTCCACCTACATTTTGTGATTTAAATAAAGAGCCAACAGCAGGTTGTTCCGAAACTCGTCTTGAGCCTCCAATAACTGTTTGTCCTAATTCAGAAACATATAAAATATATTTCGTACTATTTGCTGTTAAACCAATAGCATAACTTATACCACCCTTTAAAAATACTGGTGAATCAAATGTAAATGTTGTAGCCGTTGTACCATCAGTTGATGTGTTTACATTAGCTGCCGCTTTTGTGACTGTACTAAATGGTAATATTTTTGAACCAGGTCTATCTTCATAAGTTTCTAATAAAGCAACATTAATAGGTTGAGTTGAATCTTTTTCACTAAAATATAAGTCTAGTGATGTTACGAAACACCCTTCCTTTACCTGATTTACAAATGTTTGTGCTATTGCCATTTTTTTCCTTTAAACTATTTATTAACTTTTTCTATAACGTCATCACCCATTATCCATCGTAAGTCGTTATAATTTTCTTGTTGTACATTCATAACATAAGACCTAGTATTATTTTCAACTAAAGTCATATTATTTTTTTCATATAATTTAAATAAAGCATTTTCACCAGTTATTGTGTAAACAAGTCCAAGATTTTTTATTCTTGCAAGTTTATTAATTTCTTGTAAACACATATTCATAGCTTTATATAATTTAATTTTTCCTATGTCTGGATTAGTAAAAAGTCCAAACATAAAACCGAATTTTGTTCTTTTATAATCTTCATATAATCCAGCAGTACATATAGGTACATTATCTTCTTCAATCATAATTCCTAAAGGTGGCAGTACATCTTTTGGTACTGGTAATTCAAATTCGTGTTGTTTCCACCATTTAACTAATGTATCATAATCTTTTTCTAAATTCCAAAATCTACTATTCATTTACACTCCATATTTTTGATTCATAATGTCAACATTTTTTTTATCTTCTATTTCATTAATTTTAGAAGCTTCTTCTTTCCAATTTTCAAAGTAATTATCACCTTTTTCTATTAATTTTTCTTGTTCCGTTAATTCAAAGTAATCTGTAAATAAAACGTCATCTATTAAAATTCTTCTATTTTCAGAACCAAAGACATAAACAATATGGTCATCATCACCAAGTGAAACAGCATGTTTACTATCAGCAACACGTGTCCATTTTCCATCTTCTTGTACCATATGACTACCAGAAACTTTTATTCCTTTGTATTCAAATAAATTATCAATTAAGAATTTACCTGTTGCAAATACAAATCCACCAACTTCAACTATATCTCCAATATCAATTTGTTCCACTGGTTTAGTAGTTCCATCTGCCATTTTAATTAAAGTACCTTTAACAAAACAACCTTTGTTGTGAACCACATAATTATCAGCGATGTATGAATTATCATTTGAAACATTAAAGTTGTATAAAGGCATTTCAGGATTGTTCATTTCTTTTGAATCAATGTTAGTAATTTCAATTGAACCATTGCCTGTTACAAGTTTATCACCAACTTTTAATTCACCTTTTAATTGTTGATAAAGTTCAACGCCATCACGTTCTTTTGTTTTTTCTGGTTTAATAGATTTCCAACCATCTTCTGTCATAAATGGGTGTTCTGAAGTAAAGAAATAATGTTGGCTTGTGTTGAAAGAATATAATTTTCTATCGCCTAGTAAAGTAGGATCTAATTTAGTAACTACGTTATCACCTTTGTATCCTTTTACTTCATCGCCAACTACAACATCTTCAATATTTTTAAATGTACCATCAGCCATTGAAACTTTAGTACCTGCTATAAAACAACTATTTCCAGTACCAGCTCTATTTTCTTTAGCTGCTTTTGCTGTTGCTGCTCTACTCTCGTTTCTACTTCTTAAATCTGAATAAGTTCTTACATTTGGATCGTTATCGTCTGGATCTCTGTTATCAGGTATTCCATCCATATCTCTATCTTCGTTACCACCACCATCTCTATTATTTGTTCCTCTATTTGAACCAGATGATGAACCACCTGAAGAATAAGTTGTTTGTGATGTAACTTCTCTTAAAGAATTTTCTTCTAATAGTTTTGTTTCAATAACTTCTGGAACCCGTGTTGCGTAAACAGTTTCTTGTTCTGTTACTAACAATCCTTGTGCTCTATATTTTACAGAAGCCAATGACTCGTTGTGCGTACTTGTTCTAAAGTTTGACTGTGAGTCTGTAATTTTAAATACTCTTTCGCCGCATCTCCATCTTGGATTACCACTAACAGACGGATCAGGAATAGCAAATGTTCCTGAAAGTGAGCCATTAGCGTCAGATGTTAATTGTCCACCTAATGAACCTCCAGTAGGAGTTACATATGCATTAACAGCTACCTCTTCAAAATAAGCGAAGTGTTTAGATAAAGGTTTTAATCCAGTTATTGTAAATGAAATTGTTTTGGATCTGATAAAAGGTATATAAGATAAATCAACAAGTCTTTCTCCAAATGATTGTTGAACCACTTGTGATGATAATTCTCTTTTTAATCCAGAACGTGTAGCACTACCTGTTCTTCCTTCTTTAACAGTCGTTTGATTACCACTTGATGTTTTTTCTAAAAATGTACCTGTCCAGTTATTTTGCCATTCATTCCATACTGTTCCTGTTCGGTGAGATGGATTTGGAATATCTTTAATACTATTATAAAGTAAATCATTATTTACAACTAAATCTGGAGAAGTTTTTGTATCTTTCCATTCATCAAATTCAGGTGTGAGTTTCATGTTTCCTACATAAGTGAAAACATTAAATGGATTTACATTTACAGTTGTTGTAGCACTTAAATTAGATACTAATTCTTGTTCTGTGTAAGGTAGGGTAATTAGGTCACCTGTTTTTTGATAACCAGCATTTGTTCTAGTAGTATCATCTGTTGCTGTTTCTGTTAAAGAAACTTGATCTGTAAAACATCTTGGTCTTACAACACCATTTTCTAAATCCATAGAACATTGATAATCAGCATTTGTAGTATCACCTACATTATGTCCTTTAAAAGTATCTACTAAAAATCCATTTTTAAATCTATTAAAACCATTAGCGTCTTGTATTTCTAAATTTAAAGTTTCTTGTTCTAATAAAGATAAACTTGTGTAATATTCTAAATTTTTAATTCTACTTTCTAATTTACCTATATCTCTCATAGTATATCTTCTATTATCTACAGGAATTACTGTGACATCATTTGTACTAAAAGTAAATGCAGGTAATCTCAAATAACATAAAATAATAGAATTATCAATCGTATCAGGTCTTTGAGGATCAACAGCTGAAGCACCTCTTGCTTGTTTAAATTGACCACTTGTTGTCATATAAATTGCATCTATACGAGATAAATAAAATTCAAAATCTGCTCTAAAATTTGTTCCAGGTTTTGGAATATCTACTGAAATAGCATTTGTACCAGTAAAGTTTTTAGCACCTATTGTATCTTTGTTATTGTAACCTACAACATCACTGGTATCTGCAACTCTTGGTCTAAAATCAATACAATCTCTTAACTCTAATATTTCTTCTTTATTTTCAGATTTAAACGTAGGAATAGTTGAATAATCAATTGCATAACTATCTACACTAAAGTAATCTCCAGCACCGTGTGTAAAATGGTCAAAGTTTATAAGTAACTGACCTGTAGGTACTTGAGCACCTGATTTTAATTTAAGACTACCTATATCATATAAATTATCCCTTTGACCATCGTCTAAATCAAATCTATCGGTAATATTTGTGTGTGAAGTTGTAGCAGTTGTACTAAAGTCAGGTGCCATAAAAACAGAATTCAATTTGAAAATGTCAGCTTTACCTAAAGATATTATTGAATTTGTTGCTGTTGCTTCCGTAGTAATAGTTGTTGTTACACCAGCTGCTAAAGTTTTAGATTTTTCTCCAGCAACAGTTCTAACTATTGTTGCTATAAGTTTAACTTTTGAGTTTCCAAAGTTTGAACCTAAATCAATAGTTAGCTGATCTGAACTACCTGATAGTGTAAATATTGTAGCACCTTCATGGCTAGTTCCTGATAAAGGAGTTATATCACCAACTGCACCTGATGATGAACCAGCAGTAATATGCATCAATGCATAATCACCTGAAGATAATGAGTTAAATGCTTCGTTAGTGCCTGCGTTAAAAATACCAACACCATCACCTGATAGAGTTGTAACAAATTGTCTTCTAACAGTAAATGATGTATCAGTTAAACCAGAGTTTGTAGTTGTTTTTAAAGTTTTAGTAGTTTTTTCTGGTAATTTATAAACTAAAGTATTGTTTGTTGTTTTTTGTAATTTTGTTCTTCTTCTTTCAACTGGTGAGGCTGTAGTAACATCAGAACCACCTACAGCGGCAGATAATGTTAAACTTGTATCACTTACAATTGCTAATACAGTTCCAGTTAATTCTTCTCCTGTATTATCAGTAAATACGATAGTGTCCCCGACAATTAATTCTGTTGTAAATTTTGTTCCTTGTCCAATAACAGCAGCACTACTATTTGCCACGCTAATAGTTCCAGATAAACTAAATTGTGAATCGTCAGTTGAAGATGTTGCATTACTTGTTAATACAGTATCTGCAGTAAACCCTGGTGTTTGCGCTTGATAAATTTGTTTAACGTTTTTAAAATCATATTCAACAATAGATTTAAAATAATTTGTATCTGAATCTATAACTGCTGTATTAGTTGAAGTAGCACCTGTAATTGTTTCACCTGCAGAAAAAGTTCCAATTTTATTTGATATAATTACTATACCATTTTGAACTGTACCACCTGAAGTGAAATTAGTGAATCCTGAAGTATCAGTAGCAATTGTAAATGTAGTAGCACCCGTAACTACAATCTCAAATGTGACACCATTTATTTCCGTCATACCACCAACGCCGGCAAAAGTAACGTTTTGTCCAGTAGATAAGTTATGCGAACCTGATGTTGTAACTGTTAATAAACTACCTGATGTTTTAGCCGCAGCTGAAACTGTAGCACTGACTGAAGCTGAAACGGATTCTACAATACCACTTGCACCTGATGTTCCACCAGTTACAGTTTCACCTGTTGTAAGTGAATGTGCTAATTTTGTTCTTAAATGTGTAAATGCTGTAATATTAAATAAACCTAATTTATAATTTGATGTAGTATTTGATGATGACGCACCAACTGTACCTGAATTATATTCAAAAAATCTAGGATGTGCTACACCTATTTGAGTTAAGTCAGTTCCTGCACCACTATTTGCTGAACCACGTGAAGAAGTTGCTTTTTTATATAAAGATACCTCTTTAAAAGCTTCTGTTTCTCCAGCAACTGTATCTACATCTGGTGATCCATAAATGTTTGTAACTTCTACAAAATTACCTAATGCTAATCCAGTTGTAGAATTGTTTACTGTATTAAAATCTCTGGATTTATCTATGGTAACATATTTTGTAGCAATAGTTTCTAGTTCGTATCCTTGTACATATGCTTTACCTGACCCTATACCAACGGCTAATCTTGCTTTAGATTGATCAGCAGTTAAATCAAATTCATAACGTGGATCTGATACTGATCCTACAATTGTTGTATCTGGTCTGTAAATACCTCTTTCAAATTGAGATATAGTTGAATCAAAGTGATGTTCTCTTACATCAATGTCAAAGTTTTTTACAACATAGTTTCCTGATTCGTCAAATGTTCTACGAGCAAGTGTGTCAGCAATTAAACTGTAATCTGTTTTTATAACTTTTGTAATTACATTACCATTATCAACTCTCATTAATTCTATAAAATTATCATCTTCTGTATCGTCTAATTCTTTTTTAGCAAGTGTTAAAGTAATTTTAAATCTATGAGCGCCTGGTGCATTTACATTTGAAGAACCTTGAGCATTATCATTTAATGTTGTATCATCTGATTGTGTAACTATACTTTCTGTAATTGTAAATCCAACTTTAAAACTAGGATTAACAAAATAAGGTTCCAATATTAATGTTTGTGCTTCATTTTGTACAAAAAGTCCATTTACATAATAAATTCCAGCTTCTACTCTAACAGCAGAACCTGTACCTATAGCTTTTGAGTCAATGGGTAATGCAACATTAGTCGTACCTACTGTGGCAGTTGCACCACCAGTTCCTGATAAACTTTCACCACTAACAAATCTATTAATAACTCCAGCACTTGCTCCTGTAGTTGCTGTTTTTGTATAATTAACAAATAGTGTTGCGGCCTCTGTAGCAGTAGCAGCAGTTGCATTTAAAACTTCAGCAACGACACCATTCGTACCACCTGTAAATACAGTACCAATTAAATCTGTGACACTTGAACCTGAAAATGCTGCTAATTTAACAAAATGATAAGTGTTTATATATTGTATTTCACCAGGTATAATTTGAGCACCATCTTTAAATAGATGATCTCCTAATCTTTGAATTTGATTTTGAAGTATAGATTGAATTTGAGTTAATTCTCTTGCTTGAACAGCAAACCCTGGACGAAATAAAACTCTATGAAATCTTTTTGACTCTAAATAATCATCAAAATATGGACTAATATTAAAATCAGTTTTTATGGCCATTTCTATCCCTATGTATGTTAAAACTCAATAATAAGTTTAACGTTTTCTGTTTGATCCGCTGCTCTTGTAATAGGTGATCTATTTTCAACATACATAATATCCCCTGTGTCAGCATTAATCTCACCTGCATTATATCCACTTGTAAACGCTACACTATCAACAGTTGTTGATGAAGTTGATGGTGTACCTGTTGCACTTGAAGATTGACCAGTAATTGTATTCGCACCTGAAAACGCTGTTAGATTACCATTACTATCTGCACCTTCATCATTAAATCTTGTTTGTATGTAATATAAAATATTATTAGTTGAATCAAATTCCACTACTTTACCCACTGCGCCAGTAGTTGCTTGATTTATTTCTTCATCAGCTGTAAAAGTACCAGGTGATCCAGTTAATAATACAGCTTTTGTATTTCTTAATGTAGTCGCCGTTGCAGCAGAACCACCAGAGTTAATATCTCTCATTAATACAACTTTTCTAAAATCGTTTGCAGTAGTAAAGTCACCAGTGTTTGAAGTCTCTCCAGCTTCAAAGTTGGTGTTCATCATCACAAAAAAGCCGCCTAATTCTTCTATTGCGTTTTTACCGTGTCCGCCTTTTGGCTCAATGATAACATCTAACTCGGCGCCTGATAAACTTGATGCTCCAGCTGTGACTATATCTGCGTTTCTAATATAAGCGTATGTATAACCAGTACCTACATTAGTTACTGTGACTGCAGTTACAGCACCACCTGCTACTGTTACTGTTGCTACACCACTTGATCCGTCACCTCTAATTGGAACACTAGCATGTGTTCCGTTTGTTCCACCAGAACCAGCTGTTTTAATTTTAACTATATTAACTGCGCCATCAACCGCAGCAGAACTAACTGTTGAGTTTGTTGCCACTGCCATAAAGTCTGTTGATAAAAAGTTTGCTTGTTGGGCAGCAGATAAAGTGTACATATATTTCCACTTGTAACTATCTCCAGTTGTTAGAATTGAGTTTGAGGTACCAGTTGGTTTTACTGTTGAAGCAGCATTACCATTGTTATCTAAACATTTGTAAACATTAAAATCATCTGTTAACACATAAAAAGTTGCGTCAAATAAATTTGTTGCACCACTATTAGCAGTTTGAGTAGAAGTACCACCTGTCACTCTATTTCCATAGTCGTGTCTGTAATAGTCATAAACTGTACCAGTTGTCCAGTTTCTACGAGGAATACAAATAGAAACATCAGAACTTGCCACTCTTTTTGCTGCCAGTAAGTCATCAAAAGCGTAAAATTCGTCACCGATAGAATCTACAGGTGTTAATGGAGCAGCATCAGTGCCCTCATTTTCTGTTCTTAAATCTGGTCTAGTTGATGTTGCGAAAGCCTGCGGTCTACCTATACCTAAATAGTACACATTTGCGCCACTTTCTGAAAATGATTCCACAAATTGTTCTTGGTTGTGGATTCTAAATTTGTTTGTTATTATTGCTGGCATTGTTTCCTCTTTTTCTAATTATATTTATACGCTAACTTTCGGTGATTTCTGTTGGTAACGCTAAATTTGTTTTTAACCTATCTGTTGTTATGTCTCTAAATTGTACGACTTCACCGTCTAAAGACGTATTGTAAGTACCTGTTAATCTAAAGTCAGCGAAGTTATCTAAACGCATTGGCGATATAGATGTTGTCACTGTACTATCTGAGGCACCACCTGTCGTTGTAGTAACTGCTCTACCACCACTACCTGTAAAGTGTGATAACGCAAATCTATTTAGTGTATTCATTGTAGGGCCACAATATGCGAAACCATATTTATTTGCTGTGCCTCTGATTGTTATAGGTAAAGCGTTTGATCTAAACTTCATAGAGAAGGCACGTTTTAAAGTTAAATCTCTTGTATTTGATGTAAAGTGCTCTACTGTTGAATCATCAAAGTCTGGATCAACACCTAATCGTGGTGTGCCTCTTAATGTAGTGCCATCATCTACTGTTCCTAATCTTCTACCAAAAATCGTAGAGAATAAAGTATTGATTACTAGATCAGCACCTGGATCAAATACCAATCCACTATTAA
>MDSV01226236.1_pt1 | contig 10110 bp, 8 predicted proteins | sample 810851 | NCBI WGS metagenome assembly MDSV01 (sample SAMN05326640, study PRJNA326480) | marine metagenome | isolation source: seawater | place: Atlantic Ocean: North East | collected 2012
AAACCTACAATCAAAATCTACAATTATGAAGATCCTGTATAAAATTTTTTATAATAATGTAGATATTTCCTTGGTATTTTCAAAAAAACACAAGATAGATATTATTAAGAATACAAATATTAATGAAAAAAAAATTAAAATTATCAATAATCCTGTAAATGTTAATTTAATAAAAAAATTATCTAGAAAAAAAATATTAGATAAGTATAAAAAATTTTTTATTAAAAAAAATACAACAAAATTTATTTATGTTGGATCATTATCTTATCAAAAAGGTTTAGATATTTTAATTAATTCATTATCATATTTAGATAAATCAAAATTTATTTTAAATATTATTGGTCGAGGCTCAGAACAAAAAAAATTAAAAAAATTAACAGTTGAAAAGAAACTAAATAATAATATTAATTTCTTACCCTACACAATAAATCCTTTCCCTTTAATTTTGAATTCAGATGCATATGTTATGTTCTCAAGATTTGAGGGGATGTCTAATATAATATTAGAGGTTCTTGCTTTAAATAAACCTATTATTTATTTAAATAATCCTGGTGCATCAACTGAAATATTAAAAAAAGTAAATTCTTCCTTCCTAATTAATTCAAATAATCCACTGAGGATTTCAAAAAAAATTAAAACATATAGACCTAAAAAAATAAATTCATCAAATAAAGAATTATTAAAAAAATTTGATATAAAAGTAATAATAAAAAAATACGAAAATATAATTAATGATATTATTTAAAAAAAGTTATTTAAAAAAACTTTTAATTTTAATTTATAAATTTTTTAATTCATTAATTGCTATTTTCAATTATTTAATTTTCAAAAAAAATAACAACCTGATTAAAGTTTTTTATGGTGGCTCATTAACTGGAAATGTTGGTGGTACATTAGTAAAAATAAAAAAATTAAAAAAAAAATTTAGTAATAATTTATTTAGATTTAATTGCATCTATTTACAGAGTAATTCCATTTATTTAAACAAGTTTGCGATAAAATTTTTTAATAAAGTTAAAATGCCAATTATTCACAATCAAAATGGAATATTTTATAAGGGCTGGTATGGCGAAGGTTGGGAAGATGAAAATAAAAAAATGTCTTTTCAATTGCATGCAGCTGATTATGTTTTCTACCAAAGTAATTTTTCAAAAAATTGTTCAGACGAGTTTTTAGGTGTTAGAAGAGGTCCAAATGAGATTCTTTATAATGCAGTTGATACTAAAGAATTTTATCCTTTTAAAAAAAAATTATTAGGATCAGAAATAAAAATACTTATAACTGGAAAATATCAAGAGCATCTCTGCTACAGTCTAGAATTTGCAATAAAAGTTTTAAATAAATTAATTGAGAACAAAATTAAAGCTATAATAGAATTTGCAGGTTATTACGAGCCATCAGTAATTAGAAAAATATTTAATTTTGCCAAAAAATATAATATTCAAGAAAAAATTAAATTTTCAGGAATCTACAAACAAGAGGACGCAAATTTAGTATATAATTCAGCAGACATTTATTTTTATTTTGTGCATCAATCTAATTGTCCAAATAGTGTAATCGAAGCAATGGCTTGTGGATTACCAATATTATCCACGAGCACCGGTGGTTTACCTGAAATTGTGAATAAAGACTCAGGAATTTGCCTGGAAACTAAAAAAAGTTGGGATAGACCATTTACGCCAGATATAATTGATGCTTTTAATGGCGTGAATAATATATTTGATAATTATAGTGACTATTCCAATAATTGTATTATTAAAATTGCAAAAGATCATAATATTGTTAATTGGATTAATAAACACGAGGAAGTATTTAACAAACTTAGATGAAAATATTAGTTACAGGTTGTGTGGGATTTATTGGATTTCATTTATCTAAAAAATTAATTTTAAATGGTCATACAGTTATAGGTATAGATTCTATAAACAATTATTATGGAACTAAAATCAAGCTAGATAGACTTAAAATACTAAAAAAAAATTCAAAAAAATTTTCTTTTAAAAAAGTAGATATAAGCAAGTATTATTATTTAGAGAAAGTGTTTAAAAAATATAAAATTGATCAAGTTATAAATTTAGCTGCTCAAGCTGGAGTAAGATATAGTATAGAAAATCCAAAAGCTTATTTAGATAGTAATTTGGTAGGATTTTTTAATATTTTAGAGTGTTCAAAAAAATTTAAAGTTAAACATTTGATATACGCAAGCACTAGCAGTGTTTATGGAAACAATTCTAGGTTGCCATTTAAAGAAAGTAGACATGCGGATCATCCAATTCAATTTTATGCAGCAACGAAGAGATCCAATGAGATAATGGCACACAGCTATAGTCATTTGTACAGTCTACCAACTACTGGATTAAGATTTTTTACTGTTTACGGTCCGTGGGGAAGACCAGATATGGCTTTATTTATTTTTACAAAAAATATTATAGAGGGCAATAAAATAGATTTATTTAATTTTGGAAATCATATAAGAGATTTTACTTATGTTGATGATATAGTTGAACCAATTGTAAAATTAGTTAAAAAATTTCCAAAAAAAATTAATAAAAGACTAAAAAACAATGACCCTTCAGAGAGCAAAGCTCCATTTAAAATATATAATATTGGAAATAATGATCCAAAAAAATTGAGAGAATTTGTGAAAGCCATAGAAAACAAAGTAGGAAAAAAAGCTAAAATAAATCTTAAACCACTTCAAAAAGGTGATGTATATGAAACATACGCTGATACAAATAAAATATTTAAATTAACAGGATATAAATCTAAAACAGACATAAGTGTTGGAATTAGTAAATTTGTTGATTGGTTTAGAGACTATTATAAATGTTAAAAAATTTTATTATAACAGGCGGATCGGGATTTATAGGATCACATTTTATAGATTTATTATTATCAAAAAAGCTTCATGTACTTAATTTAGACTTAAAAAAAGACCCTGTAAAAAGAAAAGATAAAAATTATAAATTTAAACAAGGAAATATTTGTGATTTAAAGTTTTTAAATAAAATTATTACTAAAAAAATTGATTGCATAGTAAACTTTGCTGCACAAACACATGTAGATAGATCAATTGATTTTCCAAAAGATTTTATTCAAAATAATATTATAGGTACATTTAATATATTGGAAGTAATACGAAAAAAGAAAATAAAACCTTTGTTTGTTCAAATATCTACAGATGAGGTTTTTGGCAGTTTGAGCAATAAGCAAAATAGTTTTAACGAAAATAGTCCATTCAAACCAAATAGCCCTTATTCAGCTTCAAAAGCTAGCGCAGATCATCTAGTAAGATCTTATTATAAAACATTCAATTTGAAAACAATCATAACTCATTCTTCTAATAATTTTGGAGAGAGACAGCACCCAGAAAAGTTAATCCCTCTTTCAATTTTACAACTAATGCAAAGTAAAGAGATACCTGTTTATGGTGATGGTAAAAATGTTAGGGATTGGATTTATGTTAAAGATAATTGTAAGTGTATATATAGTCTAATAAAAAAATCAAATTATGGTCAAAGCTATCTAATAGGATCAAATAATGAAATATCAAATATTAAAATGGTAAAGAAAATTATAACAATATTTAAAACTATTTCTAATACAAGTGTATTAAATCAAGGTTACAAATTTGTAACCGATCGAAAAGGCCATGATTTTAGATATGCAATTGAAAATAAAAAATTATTAAATTTAATTAAGATCAAATTTTCAAATTTTGATGAAAAATTAAAAAATACGATAGAATTTTATTTAAAGAATCATGTTTTCTATAAGAAAAAACTTAATGAAAAATGGCTTAAAAAAAAAATAGAAAACTATTAAATTAAGAAGATAAAGTGTTAAAGAATATTTTTTCAATTTTAGACTTTAAGTCAAAGAAAAAACTAATTTTTCTAATTTTATCAAACATTTTGATTGGTATTTTGGAAATGATAAGTTTCAGTTCAATTTATATTTATATTAAATTTATTCTTTTCGAAGAATTAATTTTTCAAGAATATTTTTTTCAAATATATCCTAGCTTTTTTGATTTAAATAAATTTAATCAAACAATAGTATTAAGTATTTTTATTTTTAGTTTATTTGCATTCAAAAATTTATTTTTAATAGGATTACTAAAAATTGAAGCAAGAATAACTGAAATTATTTTTTATAATTTAAAAAAAAATATATCTAGAATCTTTTTTAAGATACCATTTCAACAACTTTCTTTAAAATATACTACAGATGAAATCATCAATATATTAATGAAAGATACGGAAAAATTCAGATATAGTCTTACAGAATTTGTAAAAATTTCAAGGGAATCAATAATTATATTTTGTCTTATTTTATTAATTTTTCTTCAAACACCTATTTTATCTCTTTTCTCATTAATGTTTTTTTTAATTTTATCCAGTCTAATAATTTTTTATTTTAAACCAATCATTAAAAAATTAGGAAAAAGTTTGAGACAAAGAGATGGAGAATTAATTAATAAATCTATAAATATTTTTTTATCGATTAAAATAATAAAACTTTTTAGAAAAGAATTATTTTTTCAAAAAGATTTAAAAAATTCAATTAGAGAATTAGAGGAAATTAATAAAAAGTTTTATTTTATATCTTACCAACCAAAAATATTTTTTGAAGTTACTACAGTATTTCTAATTTTATTTATGATAATTTTTTTAACCTTTTCTGGAAGTGATATTAAAGAATTTACTCCTTTAGTAACTTTAATAGCAGCAACATTTGTTAGAATGATGCCCTCCTTTTCTTTAATATCTAGTTCTATGAATGCCATTAAATACAATGAACCTTCAGCTAGAAAATTGTTTGAAAATTTAGAATTTTTAAAAAACTTTGATTTAGACATAGAAGATACAAGTAAAAAGGTTTCCGATAGCAATGATTTGGAAAAAATCGAAATTACCTTAAAAAACGTCAGTTTTAATTTTAAAGATAAAAAAATTTTTAATAATTTAAATATTAAAATATTACCTAATAGTTTTATTTCTATTTTTGGTGAGTCTGGAGCTGGAAAAAGTACATTATTAAATATTATTTTAGGTCTTTTTAAACCAAGCTCTGGAGAAGTATTAGTCAATGAGAAAAATATTAATCAAGATATTAATTTTTGGTTTTCTAAGGTTGGATATGTTGACCAAGAGACCGTAATATTAAACAATTATTCAATTATAGAAAATGTAGCTTTTGGTGATAAAAATCCTGATATTGAGTTATTTAATTCTGTAATGAAGAAAGTAAATCTTTATGAATTTTTTATGAAATTACCCAATAAAGAAAATACAAAATTAACCGAATTTGGAAAAAATCTATCAGGTGGACAAAAACAAAGGATTGGAATAGCAAGAGCTTTATACCAAAAACCAAAAGTATTAATATTAGATGAGCCTACTTCAGCGCTTGATGAAACAAATGAAATAGAAATTTTTGAATACTTAAATAAACTCAAAGAGGATATGATAATATTAATGGTAACACATAAAATTAAAGCAAAACTATATTCTGACAAATCATATAAAATTAAAAATAATAATATAATAGAGGAATAGAGAGCTTTATGAACAAATCGAATACCTTAGGCATAATATTGGCAGGTGGTTATGGATCAAGACTTCATCCTATATCATCAATTGGATCAAAACATTTTTTACCTATTTATGATAAACCAATGATTTTTTATCCATTGTCTGTATTGATGTTAGCAGGAATTAGAGATTTTATAATTGTTACTCAAAAAAAAAATTTTGTTATCTATAAAAAAATTTTAAAAAATATTAATCAATTAGGGATAAAAATTAAATTCAAATCACAAGACAGACCACTCGGTATAGCGCATGCTTTAAAAATAGCTACTAAAAATACTAAGAAAAACATTGCTTTAATACTTGGTGATAATATTTTTTATGGGCATGGATTTAATATAATTTTAAAAAAATTTGTAAAGTTTGATAGTGAAGGTCAAATATTAATTAACGAAGTTAAAGATCCAAGTAATTTTGGGATCCTTACTTATGATAAAAATAAATTACCTATTAAAATTTATGAAAAACCAAAGAAAAAAATTGGAAATGACGCAGTAGTAGGTTTGTATTTTTATAAAAATTCTGCATTAAAATATTTAAAAAAAATAAAAATTTCTAAAAGAAATGAATACGAGATAACGGATTTTAATAATATTCTTCTAAGGAAAAAATTAATAACCTATCAGAGAATTGGCAGAGGATTTGCTTGGCTAGACACTGGGAATCCATCTAGTTTACTTGAAGCATCAAATTTCATAGAGATTATTGAAAAAAGACAAGGATTTAAAGTTGCTTGTCTTGAAGAAATATCTTTAAAACAAAAATTTATATCGAGAAAAAAATTTAATACCATAGTAAATAGTATGCCTGAATCTCAATATAAAGAGTATTTAAAAAAAATATAATTTAATATGACAAAAATATGCAGAATTAGTGGTGATAAACTTATTCAGTTTTTAGATTTAGGAAAACAACCATTAGGAAATGGCTTTTTGATTTCAAAAAAAAAAATATTAAGAGAATATTTCTACAAATTGAAGGTTGGCTTTTCAAAAAAATCTAGCATGGTTCAAATTTTGAATGCGCCTAAAAAAGAAAAAATGTTTAATAAAAATTATGCATTTTACTCTAGTACATCGTCATATATGGATGATCATTTTAAAAAATTCTCCAACAAAATTAAAAGATTTTTAAAGTCAAAAAATATAAATGATCCTTTGATAGTTGAAATTGGTTCTAATGATGGGATTATGTTAAAAAGATTTAAAAAATTCGATCATTTAGGCATTGAACCTGCAAAGAATGTGGCAAAAGTATCCAAAAATAGATTTAACTGCAATGTATTAATTGAATTTTTTTCAAAGAAAACATTAAACAAAATACAAAGAAAATTTAAAAAAAAAGTTGATGTATATTATTCAACAAATGTATTAGGACATATAGAAGATATAAAAGCTGTATTTAATAACATTTCAAATTCTCTATCTGATAAAGGAATTTTAATTTTTGAAGATCCTTATCTTGGACAAATAATTAAAAAAAATTCATATGATCAAATTTATGATGAGCATATTTATTTTTTTTCATTAATTTCAGTCTCAAAATTAGCTGAAATTAACAATTTGGAAATATTTGATGCCTCACCACAGCCAACACATGGTGGGTCAATGAGGTACTATCTATGCAAAAAAAATACATACTCAAAAACAAAAAGATTAAAACAACTTTTAAAAAATGAAAAAAAACTAAAGTTAGATGAATTATTAACTTTTAAACTTTTTTCCGAAAGAGTAATTAGATCAAGAAATGAATTAATTAATTTATTAAATGAACTTAAAAAACAAAAAAAAATTGTTTATGCATATGGTGCAACAGCTAAAAGCACTACAATTTTTAATTTTTGCAAAATAAAAGATGATCTTGTTAAGTATTATTTTGATAATACAAAAATTAAACAAAATAAATTTTCTCCAGGTATGCATATTAAAGTTAAGAGTTTTCAAAAACTTGATAAATATCCAGATTATTATTTTTTATCTGCATGGAATCATAAAAAAGAAATTTTTAAAAAAGAAAAAAAATTTATTAGAAAAGGTGGCAAGTGGATTACACATGTACCTACAGTAAAAATTATTTGAGGAAATATAATTTTAATTATGCAAAATTTTTATGAGTAAAATTATAAAAAAAATAGAAAATATTAAATTAATGCAAACAAACTTTTTTCCTGATAATAGAGGAGTTTTTTTTGAGATTTTTAACCAGCAGAGGTTTAGAAAAATTAATTTAAAAAAAAAATTTGCTCAAAATAGCATAAGTATATCAAAAAAAAATGTATTACGCGGGTTACATTTTACAATTAAAAATCCCCAAGCACAGTTGGTTACTATTTTGGAGGGAAAAATATTTGATTGTTTAGTTGACCTACGACCTAAATCAAAAAACTTTTTAAAATATTATTCATTTATTTTAACCAAAAATAAAAATAACCAATTATATATGCCGCCTGGTTATGCACATGGATTTTGTGTTTTATCGGACAGAGCAATATTACATTATGCGGCAACAAAAATATATGACCCTAAAAATTCTTCTGGATTAATTTGGAATGATCAAACAGTGAAAATTAAATGGCCAATTAAAAAACCTATTATTTCAAATAGAGACAAAAATTTTAAAAATATTAATGAATTAATTCAGCACAATGAATTACCTCAAACATGAATACAAAAAAAGTTTTTATATATGGTGCTAGTGGTTTTATTGGATCATCTTTAAAAAAAATATTAAAAGATAAAAAATTATCTATATTAAATTACAAAAAAAATTCAAAAGCAATTAACTATGATAAAAATTATTATATTAAATTTTGGAAACATATTATTAAAGACTGTGAAGCAATTGTTTATGCCTATTTTAACAATGATTTAAACGAATTAAATAAAGATCCTAGGTTATCTTTATCTAGAACTCTTCTTCCATTGTTTATTTTAACAGAGGTTATAAAAGATAGTAAAAAAAAAATTAAGGTAATTTATTTGTCATCGGCAAGTGTTTATGGGAACCAGAAAACATTACCTGTCGATGAAAAAAGAAAAACCACAACAAACAATTTATACGATAATTTAAAAATTTTATCTGAGCAAATATTGTTGCAATCAAATATAAAAAATATGAATTATTTTATTTTAAGGTTATCCAATGTATATGGAGAGAATCTGAGTAAATTGAGCCAAAAAAATCGGCAAATTATATCCAAAATAATAAAAAATGCTTTAATACAAAAAACTATCAATGTTTATGGTCACGGAAAATATTTTAGAGATTATGTGCATGTAAAAGATGTTTGTATGGCAATTTATAGAGCAATTCTATCCAAAGGTTCAACTAATCAAATATTTAATATTGGATCTGGTCGTAAGGTAAAGCTAATTTGGATATTTGAACTGGTTCGAAAAATAATTAAACAAGAATACGGAATTAATGTAAAAATAAATAGAATTAGAATTAAAAATCAAACTCTTGACAATATTAGAAATTATCAGTCCTCAATAAAAAAAGCAAAAAAAATATTAAATTGGAAACCGTTTATAAAACTAGAATTAGGAGTTACTGATTTAATTAATTTCATTTATAATAAAAATTTAAAAAAAAAAAATTTTGGTAAAAATAAAATTCAATTTTTTAAATGAAAAATAGAGAAATATGTATTGGCGTACCCACTTATAATGGTGAGTCTACATTAGGTAAAACTTTAGAATCTCTTGAGAGTCAAAGTTTTAAAGATTTTACAGTAATGATAAGTGACGATAATTCTACAGACGGTACTTTGGATATAATCAAAAGTTTTTGTAATAAAAATGATAATTTTTCTTATACAGTAAATAAAAGTAATCTAGGAATGTTTGCAAATTGCAATAAAATTTTTTCAAACTCAAATAGTAAATATTTTGGTTGGGTTCCCCAAGACGATTTAAGAGAAAAAGATTTTTTGAAAGAATGCTATTTGGGATTAGAAAGCAATAATAAATCTGTCTTAGCATATGCTCAGACTGGAGTTAGATATAAGAAAAAAAATATATTGATGCATATAAATACAATAGACTCTATTTCGAATATTAAAGATCCATATTATCGATATACTAATTTAACCAAAAATTTCCATGACTCAATAGTTTATGGTTTAATTAGATCTGAAGCTCTCAATGAAACATCTCTTTGGAAAAATTTGAATGGTTCAGCTAATAGACTTATTTTTGAATTGTGTTTATTAGGTGAATTTATTCAAATTAAAAAAGTATTGTCTTATTATTATGGCATGGGTTTAAAAAATAGACATGACGCAGAAACAGAATTTTTTAGATCTGTAAAAAAAAAAAAAAATTATTATCAAATTCCTTTTATTGTATTATTTACATATCAAGTACAAGATATTTTTAAAAGTAAAATAGATATTTTTAATAAATTAAAAATTTTAATATTTTTATTCACTTATTTTGCTAAAGTAAATTTATCAAAATTTATTTATAGATTATTTTCAAAACTATTTTTTAAGAAATTTGATAATTATATTTAT
>MDSV01029017.1_pt1 | contig 10109 bp, 14 predicted proteins | sample 810851 | NCBI WGS metagenome assembly MDSV01 (sample SAMN05326640, study PRJNA326480) | marine metagenome | isolation source: seawater | place: Atlantic Ocean: North East | collected 2012
AAATGTTTCAGCATGGCTTCTGCTTGATCTTTGTTTATGTTGGAAAACTTTTCCCAGATGTTCCATTGTGCCATAGAATCATCTCTTTGTTTATATTCTGGGTAGTGGATACTTGCCCAATCCATGAAAGCATCATGCCACGCAAATAGACAGTCGTCTACATCTGTCATAAAAATTTTGATAGACACTATATCGATCCGTTGCTACCGTAAGTTGATGTTGGTTCGTCTGATGTTGCCATAATGTCTTTGAAATCAACTCTTCTAATTACATGTTCATCACCGTTTGGTTTTTGTAGTAATACACCTCTGGTCCAACGACCATGTTCTACCAACACCCATTCACCTACTTTGATTTCTTTTTGCAGTCTACCAACAGAATAAACTTTGCCCCAACGTGGTCTGATGCCTGCGCCTCTACCGTCGTCGTTTGTAAGTATGATTCCTCCTTTGGTTGTTTCTGCTTGAAAGTCCATATCGGATACTAATACATGATCTCTAACTGGACGTATGTCTTCTGCTTGTACTATGTGTTTATAATCTATGTTTTTCATCAATTAATAATACTATTTTTTACAAGTAATCGTCAATCTTTTTTAGTGTTGAAACTTTTCTTTTTGGTGTAGGAGCATCACGGTATACAATTTTCTCTACTGGAACTTCTTTGATAACTTCTTTTTCAACAATCTTTTCTACAATCTTTTCAACTGGAACTTCTTTGATAACTTCTTTTTCTACAATCTTTTCTACTATTTTCTCAACTGGTACTTCAACTATTTTTTCAACAATTTTAGTTTCTAGTTGTGGTTGTGTTTTTGTGGGGGCGTTTAACTTGGCAAGTAAGCTAGGATCTAATACCTTTTTCACTTATGCTTCGTACCACACGCCACCACGTTTGATGTATGTAATGCCGTCAACAGTTTTTGTTTCTTGTACTGGTAATTCAGTTTTTGGTTTAGCTTGAGTGTGTGCAACTGCTTTTGGATTTGTTGCATAATACTCTTTGACTATTTCTTCACGTTTCTTAATAATTTTGCCATTGGGTCCTATTTCATCTCCTCTAGCATTCACAGGAACGTTACCAACTGCTGATACAGTTTCGTTTGCACGTCTCAGTGCTTCAAAGTCAATCTTTTTACCTAGTGCAGATGTAACTATATTTTTACGTTTTAAAGCCATTGTGGTTCTCCTAAATCTATTTATCGGAGAAATTCGTGGATGTCTAAATTATGTAATAATGGGTTCACTTTGTTGATTCCAATTAGAAACAGCACAAAACTAGCCAACGATGAACCTCTACCTACACCCCACACAATATTATTGTTTCTCATAGTATCAACCAAGTATTTGATATATCTCAACACTGGCATCAAATTGCGTGATTCAAACATCATTAATTCATCTTGTGTTCTTTTGGTTTCTTCTGCATTTTTACATTGTTGTAAAACAAAGTTCTCAATATCAAATTGTTGATACTCTTCAGGCATAAACCAAGTTGATAGTTTTAATTTATGAAAGTCATCTATGTCTTCTGTGATAGCATTGTGATCACTCAACATCATAAGATCTTCTAGCAGTTCTTCACAATGTTTGTTAAACTTTTCTGATTCAGTTTTTGCTACTGCAACTTGAGATAAATCGAAATCTGGTCTATGATACAACAGTTCTAGTATTTCTTTGATAGAGTAATGCACTCTGCCATATTCATCTACATTCATTTTTTACCACCATCTATAATTGTTGGATTAAACTTCTTGCTTTTATTTTGTGGCTTTTCTGGCTTTTTGTCAAATGCTAAATTAATTTCTTTCCAAGTTGTAATTTTATAGTCTTGGTCTTGCGGAGTAAATGTGATTGGTTTAGCGTGTTGCCACCATTGAACTTCACCAAAGTCACCTTCCATGAATATTTTTGTTAGTCCAAAGTCTTCACTGGTGTACACCACGTTGTCGCCTTGCCAACTATCAAGTTTTACTTCTGTGATTTGTATGTTGCCTTCAACAATATTAATCAACTTGCTGTGTATGATTGCCACCATTATTTGATCAAATGGTTCTTCTGGTATCATAATAATTTTATCTGCAAACTGTGCCAATGTTTCTGCGTTAGTGTTTTTGTAGTTCATGATCATGCCATTGTGCATCATTGATTGGAAAAAATACTTTATCCTATCAAATGCTCTGTTTTGATTGTTAATGTTATCTGTGTTGGAATTAAATTTAAGTGTGACTGCGTAAGTGTTTGGTACCACAGAATCATGCAATAAAATTGTTGAAGTAAATTCTGTGCTCCATTCTAAATCTTGCAGTTGCATTATTCTACATTTATAAGATCGTCTAGATCTGTACCTTTGTTCTTTTCTTTTGCAATCCTTCTGGCTGTTCTATCAGAAAGCTCTAATTGGTAAGTTGTTAGTAATGATTCTAACTGTTGAAGCAGTTCTGGATTTTGATTAGTTTTCATTATCATTGAACGTTTTTTGTTTAATTGAGTAATTTGCTCTTGCACTTTTTCGTCAGGCAATTTCTTAAGCTCTTTAATATCAATCAAAGGATGATGCATAATCTAATTATATGCTATAAAAGTAGGAAAGTCAATTAGTAAGAAACTGGATAAGTTGCTCTTTTGGTTGTACCACCGTCAGTGGTAAACACATCAAACACAGTAACACTTCCGTTGATTTGTGGAAATACATATCTGGTACTAAAGTCAATACCAGCAGTACTGTCTAAGCTAGTTGTATGAGCATCTGGATTCATTAAGTAAGGAAAAGTTACACCAGTTAAATTTACTGAGTGAGCACCACCTTGTGTGACAATTAACTTAACAGATTCAAATCCAGTGTTTTTCCATCCGCTAAATGCTAGTGTTAATAAACCACTTGTGGTCATTGTAAACACAGCACCATTTGTCACAGTGATTGTGTTACTGCCACTGATAGTTCCTAAAGCACTTACCAGTCCTACGTTTTCACTGTATTTGTAATCTTTTAAAGCAAGTCCACCTAAATCATTTGATGCAGTCACAACAGGTGATGTTAGGTTTGATTTAAGCACAGCATTTGATTGTAAATCTTCTAACTCTGCTTTTGTGTTGGTTAAATCAGTTTTGATTTGATTAAAGTTATCTCTAAAACCCTGTGAATCGTTGTCCTGTCCTGCTACGGGAAAGGTTGCGTCTATGGATGTTGGACTTAAACTTGATGCCATGTGTTATATTCCTTATTTGTTTTATTTATCATTATGTAATCAGTTCACTATATCTGCGTACAGCACTTCCTTGTGAGTGTGTTAGATCACGCATAGGCAAAGGTAGCACTCTAGAGCTGTTTACACCTATGTCAAATGTAATATTACTACCACCAAAAGTTGTACCTTTAGCATCAAACGTGGTTTGATCTGGTACTCCCTCAACTGATATTGACGCTCCAGTACTGTCAGCTGTGAGGTTATTTTCACCTAACAAACTGTCCAATCCATCTGCTTTGATTTTGTCAGTGTCAGCATTATACCCTTGTGCGGCTGTGGTCAATGTGATAACATTTTTACTGTAAGTGAATGCTGTGGTAGCCAATCCTCCAACAGTCACAGTTGGTTTCGCTTTAGGCACAAAAAATATAGTAAAAGCCTTAGTGGTGCCATCGCCTGCTCCGGTGCTATCAGTTTGTGTGCGTTCAGTTTCATCAAAACTTAGATTTCTATTTGTATCAAATCCTAAGTTTTGTTTTCTTAATATCACTATTGAGCCAGTAGGTGGTGTAGCAAAAGTGATAGTGGTTGAACGAGCGTTGCGTCCATCAGTTGTGACTGCTATTGCATCAGCTGTGACATCAGTAGCATCAATAGATTCTATGCCATTATGATAAACAATATCAAATATTCTGCCGTCAGCTGACCCATAGAATCCTGTGGCACCTGCTGTGATAGTTGTGATATCAGTTGTGCCTTTTCTTGTAAGTATTCTGTCATCTTGTGTGACACCAGCCACAGTAACTCTAACAGATTTAGGTGTTGATATCGTGTGCGTGCCTGTGGTTGAGTCTAAGTTAGTATAGGATGTAATAGAATATTCTCTTTCAACGCCATTTCCAGTTCTTGTGACAGTTGCTGATTCATTGTCATATGTTGTGCCTAAATGATCTAATGTGTATATTTCGTTAAACTGAAAAGCAAAACGTTTCATGTCTTCACCATTTTTTTCTAAGTTATATTTGATTTGTGCAGACTTGCCAGGTTTGACATATGCAATAGGCACAGCTGGTATCCAACCTAAAGCATTTCCGTTGTCTTGTACCGACCTCATCCACATAGGCAAAAACTCACCAGTCACTTGGTTAACATCATCTAAATTTGCTCGCATGTTTGCAAGGCTGTTTGGATACAAAGTGTTAATTTCACTTTGATCAGCAGTATAATGAGTCATGTTAATGTCAACAATATCATTTACTAAAAGAGGAATATTGTGACCATCCTTTACATCTTGTGATGCACTTATGCCATCTATTGTATCAGTAACTGGGTAATACAAAACTTCATAGATTGTTGTGCCTTTGCTGTTAGTTGCTTTAGCTGTAGATAGATTACCAAAGTATAAGTTTTTGTTAGCAAAATTTTTATGCATCTTCTCCATGTACTCGTATAAATGGCTGGTTTCAAGACCAGATATCAGCAACATTCTCAGTTGTTTGACAACACCAAAGTTATCGTCCTCTGATCTATACAATTGGTCCGCTGGAAATATGTTCACATTTGAATATTGTGAAACAAATCGTTCACGTTGCACTGAATCTAATCCTGCTTCTGCAAAAACATTTGTGTGACTTTCTCTGTAAGGTGATGACAGTTTTATTTTAAATTGTTGATTGCTTGTGGTCAAATTAAAACCTGATCCAGTGGCAGTCACTGTGAACACATATTCTCTATCTATGGTTGTTGTTTCTACTGAGTCTTTAGTGTCTAGTGTAGTGTCTCCTCTGTCTAACACAAAGTAATCGTTGCCAACAGTTCCTTTAATTTCACCATTTGTTTGAACTGATAATCCTTGTGGTAGTCTTCCGTCTTTGTATGTGTAATTAAAAATAACACCTGATTGTGTGGTTGTAGCACCAACATTGAACAGAGAATCTTTGCCTGGTTGTATTGTTCCTAAGTTTAACGTTGCCATTATATCACTAACTCCACAGGTGTTGTCCAAGACACAGCGTTGGCTCTGTCATTTTGTACTTTGATTGAAAAAGCTCTTGTAGTGCTAACACTACGACTACCTTCAGTGGTACGTTGAGCTTTGATTGAAAATTCGTATGTGGTTTCGTTTGCAATTTGGGTGTCTAATGTGCCGTAAATTTCTCCTGTTGAAGAATCCAAAGTCATGCCAGCTGGCAAAGTACCAGAAGACAATGTTAAACTTATTGTGTTGACATTTTGTGCCAGTAAATCAGCATCAGGGTCTGTGATATCAAGTTTTACAATATGATAGTTTTCATGTGTAAATGTGCCTAATAAGCCTGACGGAGTAGTAAACACAGGCTTTCTATTAGAAGAACGATCTGCTGTGACTGTGATAGAACTGTTTGGTTCATATAATCCGTCTGCTGTGGTATCAGTAGTGTCTGCTCGATATTCATCTGCAGAAGCAACATAAATGTCAAATTGTCTTTCATCTTCAGTTTCGCCATCTGTTACTCTAACTTTGAATGGATAGTAACGTGACACAGATTTGCTACGATAGATATCATCCCATAAATCTGTGAGTTGATCAAATGGATTCATATCCCATCCAGTTTGTCTTGTGTCAGATGCTACTTGCAAAGGGGACACAATACCTGTCAACTTTCCGTTGCGTTGATTGAATGAAACCCCCGGTGGTAGCACGCCGTCTGATTGGTAGTATTTGATAATATTGTTGTCAATGTCTGTGGCTACAATAGTGGTATCAATGTATTCGCCATCAGTAACACTAAGCACAGTACCAGCTGGTGTTGAAAAAGCTGGAGCATCTGGGCCTTGTACTGTTAATTTAAACGTACGATCAGCACTGGCTGTTCCGTCAGTTGCTCTCACAACAAATTTTGATGTGGTATCATTTGCTACTTCTGATGGTGTGCCTTTGATTTCACCACCACTTGACACATATAACCCACTGGGCATAGATCCAGCCAGTAATGAAAATGAAGTTGCGTTTGTTGCCAATAAGGTCTTAGAGTATGATACTCGTTCGTCTATAGTACCTAAAGATCCTGATGGTGTAGTCCAGATTATAGCCATATACCATATTTATTGTATTACAGCCATAAAAAAAGGGCAGTATATAACTGCCCTTGAAGTGTGTATTATATGTTGTATTCTTGGCCTGCTTCAACAAAAATTGTTTTTTGTGGCTCAACAATAACATGTCCATCTGCGTCAGTGAACGATGCTTGTTTAATAGTTGGATCTTGTCTTTCACCAATTACTAACCAACTTACAGTTGCGTTGCTTGTTTTATCTGATGCTTCAATAGTTAAAGTACAGCCAGATAATGTAGCTTTCACAGGTGTCCAGTCAGTCATGTTGTTTACCCATGCTTGACCATCTCTGTTAAGTGCCACCCAAGTGCCTTCTGTCATAGTTGCCTCGTCATCTAAGTTCACTTCAGCAAAACCATTTACTAGTTCAACTGTGCCTCTATAGATATTATCAGCACGTGGTCCCTCTACAAATGAATGTACCAGTTTGTGAGTGTCAGGCATTAATGGGTGATCGATTCTGAATGTACCAGAATCTTTCTGTAATTCGCCTTCTACACTTAGTCCACCCTCAATGTGTAAAGTAGTTGACCCTGTTGTGTTAAGTACACCACCAATTGTTAGGTTATCGTTAATAACAACACCAGCTGAGTCAGCCGATGAAATTGTGTTAACATCTAAGTTTCCACCAATTGCAACAGCACCTGAAACGTTTACAGCATCGTTGATTTGTATTGCCGCTGAGTCAGTTGATGAAATTGTGTTAACATCTAAATTACCAGCAATTGTAGTTGCTCCTGAAATGTTAACAGCATCATTAATTTGAATTGCCGCTGAATCAGTTGATGAGATAGTGTTTACATCTAAGTTTCCACCAAGTGCTACGGCACCTGAAATGTTAACAGCATCATTGATTTGAATTGCAGTTGAATCATCTGATGTAAGCACATTTACTCTTAGAGTTTCAGCAATTTTGATAGCTGAAGAATCGTCTGCACTTAGAGTTGTGTCATGAATTCTAATTGCACCAATTACTACATCACCTGTACCACTACCTACTAATTGTAGGTCATCATTTGAATTTGATGCCGCAATTTGATTTTCAGTAATAGTTACTGAGTCTAAAACTACACTTCCAGTTCCACTTGGTGTAAGTGTAATATTTGAGTTAGTGCTCAATGATGTTAGTGTAGCATTTGAAATTTTTAAACCAGTGCCTACTTGTAAGTCTGCACCAATTTCTACTAAACCAGTTCCGTTTGGATCAATGATGATATCCGCATTAGTTTCAGTACTTGCAATTGTACTTCCACTGATATCAATACCTTTTTGTCCATCTGTGTCTTGGCCCAGTAGTGCATAAACTTCTGTGAAGTTTTCGTTAATTTTAGTAAAGGCGGTTCTTAGCGGATCACCTGTTCCGTCATTTGCTGAACTACCTATACCTACTGATTGTATTGCCATAATATGGTCTCCATTTTAATTAAAATATACTTTATTTATGAATGCTTTTTGTAATCTTAATGTAAATAATTTGTGTTTATCAAAGACGAAGTAATCATTACTGAACATGTAAGACTCAGTAAAAAAGGCAAATATCATCCATACAGGCGAAGAAAAACTGTGTGCCTGTTCACATGTGATGAATGCAAAAAAGAATTCAGACGCAACAAAGGATCAATAGATCCAAAGCGATTAAGTAATCACTACCATCATGTGTGCCCTACATGTGATCCAAAACGTTTTGCACAAAAGAAGGGTGTTGAGAAACGCAAAAAATTAAATTTACCTGTGGATGGTTTGATTACTGTGGATAAACTTTAGACGCCACAATACAGTCTACATGTTGGCATTTTGCCTTGTGTGACCCATTGCCATCGATTCCAATCATCACTATTCAAAATGTCAGTTAAATTATTTTGGTGTATGTTGCCTATGGCACCAATGTGTTTGTTGATCATAGATATTTCAACTTGTGAGTGTGGCGTGTGTTTACCCCATGCAGTGATACCACCAAGCATACAGCATGGCCACACAGAACCATCTGCATAAATGAATATGCTGTTGTTGTTCAATGACATACAAGAAACTTTTTTAATAGCAGTTTTGTCTTTGATTTTTGTTTCTGCATTGTCATAAGATTGCTTGGTTGGTCGAAGTGTGTAGGTGCCAACATCTGTAGAATCAACATAGGCAAATCTATCACTATGCATTGTATTGAATTTTTGGAATCCTATTAGACTTGCCATTTTTTCACAGTCTTCAATTTGATGTTCGTTGTGTTCAAAAATAAGCATTTGCCATTCTGCATAACCACCTGCTTGTATAAATGTTTTTGCGTTTTGTAGAACTTTATGAAAGTCAGTACCTATACGATACATTTCATGCACACCTGATAAGCCATCTATTCCAAACACAATGTCACAATCTAATTCTGCAAGTCTAGTCCAATATTCATTGTCATGTAAACTGCCATTTGTGGCTATGCCTATTGAACAATGTTTATTGATTTGTCTAACATATTCTATGATAGGAATAAGATCTTTAGCAATGATAGGATCGCCTGTGGTGCCTTTGAAATCTAGATGTTTAAGATTTTTTATTACATCTATCTGTTTGAAAGTGTCTAGAGTAATTTCGTGTTTGTTAAGTCCTTTGACTAATCTGTGATTGTTGTCATAGCGAGGACATTGTGGACATCTTGCATTGCATTTATCTGCTAACTCAATTTCAATTGAGTCAATAACACGGGTAAACATTTATACAGCAAATGATTCGCCGCATCCACAAGATGATTTTGCTGTTGGATTTATAATTTGAAAGTGTGATCCAAACACTTCACGCACATAATCAATTTGCGTGCCTGCAATATAAAACACACTCATGCCATCTACAACAAATTTGCCTTCACCAAAGTCCATAACTTCATCGTCTTTGTCTATTTCATTGTTGTTGACAAATCCCCACTCGTATTGAAACCCAGAACAGCCTCCACCTTTGACCTGTAATTTTACAGCGTCTGTTTTGTGTTCATTGCACAGATCTATGATTTGTTGTTGTGCTGAATCTGTAATTTCAATCATGCTCATATTGTATTTAAGGCATTTTCAACCAATGGTATCAATCTTTGTGTAATGTGTTTGTGTCCATTCAAATTTGGATGGCGGCCTGATGCCCACACATTGCCAAATTCTTTTGGTGCTCTTTTTAATGAGTGCCAGTGTGATACTTCTAAAATATTGTGTCTATTTAGATACCTAACATCAGGCTCTCCAAAGTTTAGTGCTTCGTTTGATTTTCTAGTCCAATGTGGTACAGGTGCACCATTACGACGTCTTGATTGGTTGTAGCCAGGCTCTTCAAAGAAATAACTCATTGCATATGGCACACCAGCATAGTCTAACCACGTAGCCAAATAGTTTACTTCATGAAAGAATGTTCTTGATAGATCATGTCCATCGTTCATATGCAGTCTAAACTGTTTGTGAAACTCTGTGATATCTGGTCCTGCTTGATGATCGCCTTCTGATGGTGGATTGTGTATGTTAAATCGTACATAATGATCATTGTGTGTAAAACAATATCTAATTGGTGATGTCCAACCAATCAAAACAAAAGTGTTGGATGGGTCGTTTGCAATTAGATAATCAAGTGTTGATTCAACAATATGTTTATTGCTTACACCTGGTAAAGCTATGTTTTTGTAACTAGAAAATAAACCTCCAAAGTGATCGTAAATCATTTTCGCATAGCAAAGTTCAGTGTTGGCTGGGTCGTAACCATTGGTGACTAGTTCTTGTCCATGTGTCATGGAACAGCCGTTCGCTAATAATTTCATATTAATTTATTGTATATTCTGTTAACAGCAATCGCAAGAGCAATCTGCT
>MDSV01150526.1_pt1 | contig 10109 bp, 8 predicted proteins | sample 810851 | NCBI WGS metagenome assembly MDSV01 (sample SAMN05326640, study PRJNA326480) | marine metagenome | isolation source: seawater | place: Atlantic Ocean: North East | collected 2012
TTCAATACAGAATATAAATATTAATTATCAAATTCTTAGATCAATAAACATATCTAGAGATTTACTTGTTAGGATGACTGAAAATATTAATCCAGTAGGAATAATTTCAAAAAATAATTATCTTATGACTTTGGAAGATATAGTTACGAATGAAAATACAGAAATTTTAGATAATTTCAATGAATTGAAATTTTTAAAGGTATTGGATAAAAGTAATGATTTTATCACTTTACAATATAAATTTTCTGAAATTTCTAATCCATTAGAAGAAATTGAAAAAATAAACTTTTTTATAAATAATCTTACACTTTCAAAACTAAATATTGCTTTTGAACAAGTGAATCAACAGTTTAGAAAACTAACCGAGATTGGAAATTTAGGCGCTATTGATGAAAATCGTACCAATGAATTATTATTTTCTGAAATTGATAAAGTTTTTGAAAAATATAAAATTTTTAGTAGTAAAGAAAATTTTTTTATTGATGAAAATAAAACATCTATTACTCTTTTAAAACAACTATCATTTAAAATTAGTTTTGTTATAATTATTCCATTTATTACAATTTTGTTGGTTACAATAATTATATTTTTTAAATCAAGTTTTCAAAGTTATATTTTCTATAAAAGTGGAAAATAAAAAAAATAATATCTTAATTAAATCCATAAACATTTTTATATGTTTAATTCCCTTGCTGTTAATAAGTGGTCCTTTTCTGCCAGATCTATCAATAAGTTTGGCTTCATTTATTTTTTTATTTTTCTTAATTTCTAAAAAAAAATATAACATATTAAATCAAAAATTTACTTTAATTTTTTTAGTGTATGCTCTTTATTTAATTATATTATCTCTTAACTCTGATAATATTTACTTATCGTTAGAGAGTTCTCTATTTTATTTTAGATTTGGTTTATTTGCTATATTAATCTCTTGGCTTTTCTTAAATTATGAAAAATTTTCCATTATTTTTTTTTATATTCTAATTTTTTCTTTTTTAGTGCTTTTTATTGATGCAATTTACTCTATTTTTTTTAGGGAGAATATATTAGGTTATGCTTATGATGGTGTAAGATTTTCTAGTTTCTTTAGAGATGAAAAAATTTTAGGTTCTTATATTTCTCGTTTGTATCCTATATTGATATTTTTAATTCTTTATAATAACTTAAACAATAAAAATATTTTAATATCTTTAGTAGGTTATATTAGTGTTATACTTGTAGTATTATCTGGAGAAAGAACTGCAATTTTTATTTTTTTTGGCTTTAGTATTCTTTCTTTAATATTTGTTAATAACTTAAAAAAAATTTTTTTAGTTAATTTTCTTGTTAGTATATTAATATTTTTATTGATTTTATTTATTAATGATTCAATTTATGAAAGATTTATTAATACAACAATAAACGGTTTTGCAACTCCAGAAGGTGAGTTTAAAATTTTCTCTAAAAATCATCAAAGTCATTATTTAACTTCATTAATGATTTTTTTAGATAACCCAATATTTGGTGTTGGGCCAAAAATGTTTAGAGAAGTTTGTCAGTATCCTCAGTACTTGTTGTATGATGGATGCTCAACTCACCCGCACAATACATATATGCAGCTTTTATCAGAAACTGGTATAATTGGAACATTGCCAGTTGTAATATTTTTTTTATTTATTTTAAGGAAGTTATTTATTTTTGTTTTGCAAAATAATAAAATTGACTCAAGTAATATTAATATTATTTATCTAATTATTTTTTTAAATCTTTCACCTTTTATACCCTCTGGTAACTTTTTTAATAATTGGCTTAATATTTTATATTTTATTCCTATAGGTTTTTTGCTTTTTAGTATAGAAAATCAAAAAAAAATAATATGAGATATTTAGTAACTGGAGGCGCTGGGTTTATAGGAAGTCATTTAGTTGAAGCATTATTAAATTCTGGCATTAAAGTAACTATAATTGATAATCTATCTACAGGCAGAGAACAAAATATTAATCATTTGAAAGGTGATTTTGATTTAATTAAAAGAGATTTGTCTGATAACTTTGATTTAACTAAAATTGTTAAGGATCATAAGAAGATTTTTCATTTAGCTGCAAGAGCTGATGTTGTTCCTTCTATAGAAACACCTGATTTATATTTTAATTCAAATGTAATAGGCACACATAATCTTCTAGAAGCCATAAGGAATTCCAACCAAATAGATAAATTAATCTACACAGCATCTTCTTCATGTTATGGAATACCAAAAACATATCCCACTAGTGAAAACGAAACGTGTAATCCTGAGTATCCATACGCATTAACAAAATATCTTGCTGAACAGCAAATATTGCATTGGAGTAAAATTTATAAAATTCCTTCAATCTCACTTCGTTTTTTTAATGTTTATGGCCCAAGATCAAGAACTTCCGGCACTTATGGGGCTGTCTTTGGAGTCTTTTTAAAACAAAAAATAGAAAATAAACCATTTACAATAGTTGGTGACGGTGAACAGACAAGAGATTTCACTTATGTTACTGATGTTATTGATGCGATTATTAAATCTGCTTATTCAAATCAAACTAATGTCATATATAACGTAGGTTCTGACAATACTTATTCAATAAATTATTTAGTTGAATTATTAGGAGGTAAGAAAGAATTTATTCCTAAAAGACCTGGGGAACCAGATTGCACATTTGCAAATATATCTAAAATAAAAAAAGAATTAAATTGGGAACCAACAGTTTCATTTGAGGCAGGTGTAAAAAAAATGCTGAGTCAAATAGAGTACTGGAAAGATGCGCCACTATGGGATAAAGATTCGATTAAATTGGCAACAAACACTTGGTTTAAATTCTTAAAATGAAAAAAAAAATTATTCAATTTGATAAACTTTCTTTAATTAGAAAGAAGTTTAAAAGTAAAAAAATAGTTCTATGTCATGGTGTTTTTGATGTTTTGCATTTTGGCCATATTAAGCATCTACAGGCTGCAAAAGAAATAGGTGATATACTTATTGTTTCAATTTCAGCAGATAAATTTGTCAATAAAGGACCAGGAAGACCTTTTTTTAAATTAGACAAAAGACTAGAGACTATATCTGCATTAGAGTCCGTCGATTTTGTAGTTGAAAGTAATTTTCCAGACGCATTCAATATTATCAAATCACTGAAACCTGAATATTATTGTAAAGGTATTGAATACAAAAAATTTAAAGATGATATTACAGGAAAAATATTAAAAGAAAAAAAAGCAATTGAATCACACAATGGAAAAATTATCTATACCAATGAAGAAATTTATAGTTCATCTAAATTAATCAAAGATAATATTAATTTTCATACTTCACAAAACAAATTTCTTAGAAAAAATCTTAGTCATATTTCATTTACAGCCGTAAACAAGATTTTGGATAATTTCAAAAAACTTAATATACTTCTAGTTGGTGAAGCAATAATTGATGAATATATATTTTGTGATCCTGTTGGTAAGTCAGGAAAAGAATCAGTTCTTGTATTTAAAGATTTAAAGTCTGAAAAATATATTGGGGGGAGTCTTGCTATTGCTAATACATTAGCTAATTTTTGTAAAAGTGTGACTTTAGTCACTAATATTGGAGAAAAAAAAGAATTTTTACCTTTTATAAAAAAAAATTTAAAAAAAAATATAAAGCTTAAGATAATTTACAAAAAAAATTCCCCAACTATTATAAAGAAACGATTTGTAGATAATATTGATAATAGAAAAATTTTAGGTGTTTATTCCATAAACTCTGATCATTTAGATAAAACTCATCAAAATAAATTGAATAAAATAATTGTAGATTCTGCAAAACAAAATGATTTTCTTGTCATTGCAGATTATGGACATGGTTTTATCTCTAAGCAAACAAGTGAAGTAATTTCTAAAATTAAAAATTTTAAAAGTTTAAACGCGCAATTAAATTCTTTTAATATTGGTGATCATTCTTTGCAAAAGTATTCATCTGTTGATAACATTGTAATTAATGAATCTGAATTAAGGCATGAGTTAAGAAATCAAATTGATGAAATTGAGTTGTTAATGTTAAAATTACTAAAGAATATTAAATTCAGATATTTAATAGTAACAAAAGGAAAAGATGGAGCTATATTGTTAGATGCAAAGGTAAAAAAATTTTTTAAAATCCCAGCCTTTGGTTCAAATGTCAAAGATAAAATAGGTGCTGGAGATAATATGTTATCATTAGTTTCTATGGCTATTTTTAATAAAAATGATTTAAATTTATCATTACTTTTGGGTTCAATAGCCTCTGCGTATTCTGTGTCAACTATTGCTAATAAACACATAATATCAAGAGAAAATATATTAAAAACTTTAAAACATTTATTATAGGAGATTATGAAAAGAATATTTATTACTGGAGGTGCGGGGTATGTTGGTTCTGTTTTAGTGCCAAAACTACTTGACTTAAATTATCATGTGACTGTTTATGATTTGTTTCTATATGGTGAAGACAAATTAGATAATCATAAAAATTTAAATAAAATTAAGGCAGATATTAGGTCTATTGATGACATTGAAAGAAGCTGCAAACACCATGATGTTTTTTTGCATTTAGCGTGCATTTCAAATGATCCAAGTTTTGAATTAAACCCATTACTTGGCAAATCTATTAATTTAGATGCCTTTGAGCCAATAGTTAAAGTTGCAAAAAAAAATAATATAGCTCATTTTATTTTTGCTTCATCATCAAGTGTCTATGGGTTAAAAGATGAAAAGAATGTTACTGAAGATATCAGCCTTAAGCCACTTACAGATTATTCAAAATATAAAGCAGAAGGTGAAAAAATTTTAGATCGATATAATTCTGAAAAATTTCATACTACAGTTATAAGGCCGGCTACAGTTTGTGGTTACGGTAAAAGACAAAGACTTGATGTTGTAGTCAATATTTTAACATCTCTGGCATTTTATAAAAATGAAATTACTGTTTTTGGAGGTGATCAATTGAGACCTAACATACATATAAAGGACATGGCGCAATCATATATTGATGTAATTGAGTCCCCTATGGAAAAAGTATCCAAACAAATTTTTAATGTTGGTTACGATAATATGAAAGTTTTCGATATAGGACAATCAATTAAAAGCATCATAGGTGACAATGTAAATTTAATCAGAGTTCCAACAGATGATAACAGGTCATATCATATTTCATCCAAAAAAATTACAGATTTTATTGGTTTTAAACCTAAATATACTGTTAACGATGCAATATTGGACTTAAAATATGCCTTTGAAAAAAAATTATTAAATGATCCTCTTAATAATATTGATTATTACAATATTAAACTTATGCAAAAAATTAACTTAAAATAATATGTTTGTCAGATATTCATACTTACCTCAGCAATTTAATAATGCGGACGATTTATGGTCTAAGTTAAAAGAATTTGTAAAAACTGGAGATTTTACACTAGGTAAAGAGTTGCAAATATTTGAGAATAATTTCTCTAAACTTATGGAATCTGAATATGCTTTGGGTGTTAATTCAGGAACAGATGCTATTAAATTATCTTTAAAAGCTATAGGTGTTCAAAATGGAGATGAAGTAATAACTGCTGCAAATACTTTTGTAGCTACTGTTGGGGCAATAAATGAATTAGGAGCTAAAATAGTTTTTGTTGACTGTGACAATACTTTTTGTATGGATGTAAGCAAAGTTGAAGAAAAAATCACAGAAAAAACTAAAGCGATAGTACCCGTTCATTTTTCTGGATATATGACAAATATGCCTGAATTAATGGAAATTAGTAATAAATATAAAATTCCTATAATTGAAGATGCATGTCAATCAATACTTGCTAGTATTGATAATAAACTTAGCGGCACATGGGGAATAACTGGATGCTTTTCTCTGCACCCATTAAAAAATATAAATGTTTGGTCTGATGGCGGGATAATAATAACAAGCAATAAAGAGATCTATGAAAAAATAAAATTATTAAGAAATCATGGATTAGTTGATAGAGATCATGTTGAAATTTTAGGTTACAATTCAAGACTAGATACTTTTCAATCAATAGTTGCTAATTGGTTATTGCCACAAGCAAAAGATATTGCACTTAAGAGAATAAAAAATGCTCAATATTATGACGCTAGCTTTAATAAAATTACTCAATTAAAATTACCAATAAGACCTTCTAATTATAAAATTGTATATCATTTATATATGATATTTGCCGAAGAAAGAGATGAATTATATAAATATTGTCTTGATAATGGAGTGGAAGCAAAAATTCATTATCCAATTCCAATGTATATGCAGGCAGCAATGAAAAGCTATGGTTATAAATTAGGAGATTTTCCTATCGCTGACTATCAAGCATCAAATTTAATATCTTTTCCTTGTGATCAATATATTACAAAAGAGCAGCAGGATTATGTTATAAAAACTGTAAAAAGTTTTTATAAATGAGGGTTAAGTATTTAAATTTCAAGGAGCAATGGCTGGAAGAGTCAGCAGACTTACTTCCTATTATAAATAATGTACTTTCATCTGGTAAGTACATAGGAATTAATACAGAAGATATTATTAAATTTGAAAATAGAGTTTCAAAAATTTGTAATACTAAGAAATGCATTACCTTAAATAGTGGAACAGATGCATTAACTCTAGCTTTATATGCTAATGGTATATCAAAAGACGACGAAGTAATTACTGTATCTAATTCATATATTGCAACTGTTGGTTCGATTATTCACTTAAAAGCTAAACCTGTCTTTGTTGATGTTAATGATAATTTAAACATTAATCCTCAATTAATCGAGTCAGCTATAACAAAAAAAACTAAAGCCATTATGCCTGTTCATCTTACAGGAAGAATGTGCGATATGAAGACTATAAACAGTATTGCAAAAAGATATAAATTAAAAATAATAGAAGATGCAGCTCAATCTTTTGGAGCTAAATTTGATAATAAAATTTGTGGTTCATATAATAATATTACTTGTTTTTCAGCTCACCCTCTAAAAAACCTGAACGCAATAGGTGATGCAGGGTTTATGACTCTTAATAATTTCAATCTAGCAAATAGAATATCGAAATTAAAAAATCATGGTTTAAAAACAAGGGATCATTTAGAAGAATTTGGTTATAATTCAAGATTAGATAATTTACAAGCTGCAATATTAAACTTTAGAATAAACAGATATAAAAGATATATAAATCTAAGGAGAGTAAATGCTAAAATTTATAATTCTATTATAGATAAATCATGTGTAATTTTACCTCAAGAGCATAAAAAAGAATATAACACATACCATACATATATAATTCAAACACCTAAAAGAACAAAACTTATTAATTACTTAAAATCTAACAATATTGACACCTATATTCATTATCCAATTCCTGCTCATATGCAGAAGTATTACAAAAAAAATTTTAAAAATTTTATGTCATTAAAAAATACAGAAAAACAATCAAAAACTATTTTATCTTTACCAATAAATCATAGCCTAAATCAAAATAAAATAGAATATGTAGCAAAAAAAATTAATTATTTTTTTAAATACCTTTCATGATAAGCAAAAAAATAGCAGTAGATTTATTTAAAAAAGTTTATTTGATAAGAAAAGTTGAAGAAACGATATCTGAAAATTACTTTAAAAATAAAATGAGATGCCCAGTCCACTTATCTATTGGTCAAGAAGCCTGTGCTGTTGGAGTTTGTCATAATTTGAAGATTAGTGATTTAATTATAAGCACTCATAGAGCACATGCACATTATTTAGCAAAAAATGGCAATTTACATGGGTTGTTTTCTGAGTTACATGGAAGCCTTGATGGATGTGCTAAAGGCCTTGGTGGCTCAATGCATTTACAGGACAATAAAGTTGGAGTTGTAGCTTCTGTGCCAATTGTAGGTAGTACAATACCAATTGGAGTTGGCCTTGCTTTATCTAATAGTTATAAAAAAAATAATAAAGTTGTTACTATATTTTTTGGTGAGGGCGCAACTGAAGAAGGTGTTTTTTATGAAAGTTTAAATTTTGCCGCTATCCATAAACTTAAAATTTTATTTGTTTGTGAAAATAATTTTTATTCTGTTTATACTAATTTATTAAAAAGACAGCCAATAAATAGAAGTTTAAATAAAATTGTTAGAGGTTTAGGCTTAGATTATAGTTTAGTTGATGGTCAGGATGTTATGAATATTAAATCTAAATCTAAAATTATAATTGATAAAATTAGAGAAAAAAATCAACCTTCTTTTTTAGAGTTAAAAACATATAGATATTTAGAGCACTGTGGACCTAATAATGATGACGCATTAGATTATCGCCCAAAAAAAGAAATAGAATTTTGGAAAAAAAAATGTCCAGTAAAGATTTTTGAAAAAAAATTATTAAAATTTAAAATTTTAAATATAAAAGAAATTAATATTATTAAATTAAAATTAAATAATAAAATAATTAATGAATTCCAAAAATGTGAAAGAGAAATTAAACAACCAAAAAATATTTTAAAAAATATAAATTTTGCATAATGAAAAATAATAAAATACGTAGAAAAATTTCTTTTGCTGAAGCAATTAATGAATCTTTACTTCAGTCAATGGAAAAGAATAAAAATTTAATATTAATGGGATTGGGTATAACTGATCCTAAAGCCATTTTTGGCACCACAAAAAATTTATTAAAAATTTTTGGTCCTAATCGTGTTATAGAAACTCCTACTTCAGAAAATGCTATTACTGGTATTGCTATAGGAAGTGCAATAAATAATAATCCAGTCGTTCTCACACATCAAAGAGTTGAGTTTGCTCTTCTCTCAATGGATCAAATTATTAATCAGGCAGCTAAATGGTACTTCATGACTGCAAAAAAAAAATCAGTCCCAATTGTCATTAGATTAGTCATAGGTAGAGGTTGGGGGCAGGGACCTCAACATTCTCAAACTTTAGAGGTTCTATTCTCTCACATTCCAGGTTTAAAGGTAGTTTGTCCCTTTAACGCTTATGATGCCAAAGGTATGCTTAATTCAGCTATTAATGACAAGAATCCAGTTATATTTTTTGAACACAGATGGTTGCATCAAACCACAAGTTTTGTTCCAAAGAAATATTATGAAATTGATTTGAATAAAGCAAATGTAGTAAAAAAAGGATCATCTATTACTCTAATTTCTTTCTCATACGGGATCATTGAATGCATAAAAGCATCAGAGATTTTAAATAAATGTAATATAAAATGTGAAATTATTGATTTAAGAGTTCTTCACAACTTGGATAAAAAAACTATAATAAAATCAGTTAAAAAAACGAAGAAAGTAGTTGTTGTAGATAATGGTTGGTCAAAATATGGCATTGCTTCAGAAATTATGACACTTATTATTGAAGAAATAGGTTTTAATCTTGATTATAAGCCTATAAGGTTGGGAAATATGCAAACATCTCTACCTAGTAGTAGGCATCTTGCAAAATTTTGGTATCTCAGTCACAATGACATTATTAGAGAAATATGTAAAATTTTTAAGATTAATAAAAAAAAATTAAATATTAAAAACGATCAAATAAATGATGTACCAAATGAACAATTTAAAGGACCATTTTAAAATGTTCTTCAATTTGTTTTAAAATTTAGATGAAAAAAAACTTACAAAATTTTATTAGTAAATTTGAATCTAATGGGTATGTAGTTGCTGAAGTTGAATCTTATGAATCTTTAAATGTTATTTCAAACTTTTTTAAAAAAAATTTTTTGAGTGAATATAGAGATGCAAAAAAAATAGATTTAGATTTAAATATGATTCATAAATTTGTTAATCCTAAGCATCTTAATGCTTTTAGAATGAATTTATTTAATAAATTTAATAATAATTCCAAATTAAAACAATCTTATTTTAATCTAGCAACTAACTTAATTGAAAATATTGTAGGTAATGAGCTTGCAATGCAAAAAAGAATTAATATTTCAATTCAACTCCCTAATGATAAAAGTTCACTTCTTCCATTGCATTCTGATACATGGTCAGGCGATTCTCCATTTGAGGTAGTTTTATGGTTACCATTAGTTAATTGCTATCAATCAAAATCCATGTTTATTTTAAATCAAAAAAAATTAAAAAAATTTAATAAAATTTATAATAATTCAAA
>MDSV01154458.1_pt1 | contig 10108 bp, 10 predicted proteins | sample 810851 | NCBI WGS metagenome assembly MDSV01 (sample SAMN05326640, study PRJNA326480) | marine metagenome | isolation source: seawater | place: Atlantic Ocean: North East | collected 2012
AGAAAATTTTAAAAAAGTCGGCTCTCTCTCTCTCTAAAAAAGTGAACTCAAAAAGAGTTTGCAACCCTTTTTACAACCTTTTTTACAACCTTTTTTAAATATTTTACAACCTTTAGACAAAAAAATATATAAAGAAATATATATTAATATATTAAATGCCTAAAACAGACTATTCTAAGACCATAATTTATGAAATTAAATGCAAAGATCCACAGGTAAAATATTCTGAAATTGGCGCTACAACAAATTTAAAATTTGTTCGTCATAGATTTCGAAACTTGAAAATGGAAACAACTAATCCAGAATTTTTTAACCAAATAACTGCACATGGAGGAATTGACAACTGGGAAACCGATATTTTGGAGTATTATAGTTCTTGTTTATCTAAGTTTGACTCGAACGCACGAGTGCACTACTGGAAAAATCACAAATTAGAGTTATCCAAAAATGAACCAAAAGTTATCCAAACGAACCGAAATCGAACACAAGGGTTGCAAAATTCCACTCGTAAAACACAAAATGTTTTCCGATGTTTTGAATGTGATTGTGAATACAGTACAAAGGGTAACTATGATAAACATTTATTGACTGCAAAACATAAAAATGCTGTAAAAAATTCTGATAAAATGGATAAAATGGATAAAAATGGAAAAGATTTAAAAACTTCACCCGATGATTCGTTAGCTTGTGAATATTGTAATGTATATTTTGCTACTAAATCATCATTAAAACGTCATAAATTACATTGTAAAGTTTATGAACAACAGAAACATGAAGCAAATAAACAATATGAAGAAGCAAAAAAGATGAAAGAAAGATTCGATAATGAATCTGATACAACAACTGCACTAACAACACATACCAATTCGGTAACAACTATGAACAATTCTAACAATACTGTAAATAATATTGTAAATAATAATACAATAATAAATAATAATGTGAATGTATCTTATCGAGTTCAGTTGGGTAGTGAACCAATCGCAAATTTATTAACAGATAAGGATAAAAAACAAGTATTGAGTAAAATACATGGTAGTTTACTGTATTATGTTCATAAAGTTCATTTTTCTGGACAATATCCAGAGTATTTGAATGTAGCATTAACAAATTTGCGTAGTAAGTATGCTCATAAGTATAGTGAAATAGAACAGAAGTTTATTACAGAATTGGCAGATAATGTATTTACTGAGATGATAGATACACGATTTAGTGAAATATGTGATTTTTATGATGAACGTAAGACGAAATTAAATTCCAAGTTGGAAAGTAGATTAAATAATTATATAGAAGGTATGAAGAACAATCCTGAAAAATATAAAAAGACTATGGATGATGTGATGTTATTAGCGTATAATAATAGGGATAAAGTAAAGATGGATAATTGTGTAAATATGCCGGAACCTTTGCAAATACAGAACGAAGAAGAAGAAGAATAAATATTTTTATTATGATTATATACATATATGGAATTTAAAGTTGTATTGAGTTATTTAGTTTACTTAATTTATGTATATTTTATTAGCACTAATATTGAGTATATGTTTCATAGATTTATGATGCATGATGATAAATACTTTTACGGTAAATCTCATATTACACATCATAAACATACAGATAATGAAATGAATTTAATATATAGAAATACAAAAGATTATGAAGATATTGGAGAAGCAGAAAATTTGATATTTGAATTACCAGAAGTATTGGGAATTAGTGTACTTCTTTATTTATTAGTTTATTTATTTTATTTTTTCTATCCAATAAAAATTAATATATATTTCATAATATTGATACCTTTAATACCACTAATATACGCTATTATAATGTGGAATAGTATACATCCCCATATTCATTATAAATGTGGAAAAGATTATACACCTGTATCTTTACCGTGTGATATTACAAAATATTTGGCAGAAAAAAATAGTTTTGTAAAATGGTTAGTTACTAATCATAAAAAGCATCATATTTATAAAGGAGATAAAAAGGGAAATTTTAGTGTTACTTTACCGGGTGCAGATTTTTTATACAATACATATAATTAAAAAAATATTATATTAAAACCTAGCTAATTCTATCTATTATTTTTATGCTTTTGCTTTCTTTACAACTTTTTTGACAACTTTCTTCTTAACTGGTTCGGGTTCGGGTTCGGGTTCAGGTTCGGGTTCGGGTTCAGGTTCAGGTTCATGTTCAGGTTCATCTTCATCACTATCTTCAACAACAACATCATCTGTTTGAGATTCTTCAACAGGTGTTTCATCGGGTAATTCTTGATTATTGATGGCATCATTATCTTCTTCAGACAATTGAATATGGCAGCTACCTGAAATAGTAACATTATCTCTGGGTTTAACTACACATTGTATCATTTTCCATGTTAAACCCCAACCTTTACCGCCGATCCAAATCCCACCACATTGTAGTACACATGCAATTCTACTTTGTTTTGGAATAAGATCGATTGGTGTGTACATAGAATTTTCTGAAGGGAAAATTCTTTCATTTTTAGTATCATAAATTTCAACATTCCAAACATCATCATATACAGGTACTTTTGCTTTAATTGAAGGAGGCTTTGATGTGTCCAACTTTTTAGTATTTTTATCTTTTTGGTATTTTACAAATGGGAAGAATGTATGTTTCAAGATTGCTTTGTCCATTTTTTCTCCCCACCATTCTTCACTATTTTCGACGGCATCATTTAGAATTTTTTCTTCGAATTTTTTCATTTTTTCTAAGAATAGTTTTGAGTTTTTTGTTTCATAATCTTTGTTTGGGAAGTTCAATTGAACACTAAACTTACCATCATTTGTTCCATCTTCATTCATAAAGTCAGAACACCCCCAAGTATGCAATAACGGGGTAGTTACATATAGTGATCTGTTAGCAGATGCATTCAAGATAGAAATAGCCTTTCCTTGTTGTTTATTGACCTTAGGTGGCATGTATTTGACAGAATCAACATTCCAATCGTTATATTGAACTACAATAGAAGCTTGAGACATAATAAAACTAATATATCAGGTATAATGCGTATTTATGATGAATCAATTTTAGAATCAATTTTTTGAAAAATATTTTTCATAAAATTGAAAGTTTTGTTTATAATTAACATAACCAAAGGTATCTTCGATATAATAAATTGGATAACCTTTTTTAATTAATAAAATCTCTTAGTAAGGAAGATAACATGCATGTATTGGTAATACCTTGAAATAGATTAATAAATCCAAAGATTAACAATATAATTAAAGGAATGGTGTAAATATTTTTAATAGATTTAATATAGTAGTAGGTATATCCACCGAGTATTAATATAAGTAATCCCACTAAAATTTGAATGATACGTGTGATATTATAAAGATTAAAACTATTAGCTCCAACAATATTAATATTAAGATTATCATCATTTAATTTGATAGAATTTTGTCCGTGTTTTAAATGAACAAATTGTAATTTTGGATCAACTTTGATTCTATGTTCATCTGAGAAATATTTATCTTTAATGAATTGAGATCTGCTGGAAGATCTGCAAACAATAAATATATTTTCTACATGATTTAACTGTTGTTTTATCATATTAACATTAAATCGAATCATATTCATTTGAATATTTTGATGTGTGTATTTATCAGAAGTATCGAATCTCTTGTTATATACTTCATCACTTTGTCTTATATCAATAAATAAGTATTTCATATTATATAGAATAAGTAAATAAATTATTATTAAATAAAATTTTAATAATTATGTAATAGTTTGTGTGTATAATTGATAATATATTTGAATATTATGAATGCATAAATATAACAATAATAAGAAGTATAAAATTATAGTAGGTATAATATATAATATACTATGTTTTCAAAACCAGTATTAACAAATGAGGTAATAGATGTTTCAAAGAATGAAGTAATAAATACACTAAATTATAAGTGTTATTTTAAAAATAATGTATGTTTGAATAAATTAAAATTGCCTGAATTGAAGAAAATAGCAAAATTTCATAAATTATTAGTGTCTGGTAAGAAGGCAATAGTAATAGAACGTATAGAGAATAGATTTCTTAGAGATAAGAATGCAGGATTCATACAGAATGAATGTAAACGATATATTAAGAAACGTTTACTAAATATTGTAAAACTGAATGATGATATAAGTGAATGTGTAAATGATACAGATTTTTATACTTTGGAGCCTTTAGATTCAATAGAAGATGAATTATTTTTTTCTTATCAAGATGATTCTGGTATTAAGTATGGTTTTAATATAATTTCATTATTATTATTGATAAAGAATTCTAAGAAAGTAAGTAGATATAGTATGGATTTAAAGTTATTAAATATATTATTGAGTAATAGTGAATTAGTAGATATAAAGAATCCATATAATCGTATAAAGGTAAATAATAATGTTATAATTTTAATACTGAAGAGAATATTATTATTGAACATAGTTTATCCAAAATATTTAAGTGATATAATTGTTGCTAATAGTGTGAATAATGTAACACGAATAAATCGTCCAAATGGTAATATACAAGAAAGTTTGAATAGGATTGCTAGTAGATATTTTAATAATTCAGATCGTAATAATATAGTGTTAGAAGCACAAGAGAGGTTAAATAGATTACGTGGAGAAAATCGTACTTTAGATGAGCGTGTAGAAACGTTATTTATGGAAATAGATGGTTTAGGTAATTATACACAGTCTTCATGGTTTAATAGACTTACACGTGAAGATTATATAAGGTTATATAGATATTTGTATGAGATTTGGTTTTATAGAGGTCAAATATCTCAAGAACTTAGACGAAGAATATGTGTTTTGGAAGATCCTTTTTCGAGAGATACGGCAAATTTTATGTCAGGTCATTACCGTAATAATGTATTTACAATGAAGCAGTTGTGTTTAAAAGTGTTTGAGTATATGGTATATACAGGTATAGATGATGAACATAGAAAGATAGGAGCATTACATGCTTTAAGAGCATTAACTATTGTAAGTCGTGATGCAAGAATATCGATGCCATATTTATATGAATCATTATGATTTTTAGACATTTTTTAATAAGTTGAAAAAAATATTATTTAGGCATTTTAATTGGTGTAGACATCAAGTCATAAAAAAAATATATTTGCGTTAAAATACTTAAAAAAATAGATATATATATGTTATAAGTTGTACGATGGTTAGAACTGCTACTACTAAGACTGCTACCGAAAAGGTTACTAAGAAGACTTCCGAGAAGAAGGCTGTTGAGAAGAAGGAGGTTGCACCTGCTACTCCTGCTCCCGAGAATACTGTTGTTGAATCATCTGAGGTTTCACCTCTAAATGCTAAGTTTGCCGAGGTTGGTGCAAAGCTTCAAATGGCATTTGGTGTATTGCAATCACTAAAGACTGAGTACAAGGTACTTGAGAAGGCGGTTGCTAAGGAGCTTAAGGCTTGTCAGAAGTTAGCTTCTAAGAAGAAGCGTTCTTCTGGAAACAGAGCTCCTTCTGGATTTGTTAAGCCAACTCTTATTAGTGATGAGTTGGCAACTTTCCTTGGAAAGCCAAAGGGTTCTGAGCTCGCTAGAACTGATGTTAGTAAGGAGATTAACGCTTATATCAGAGAGCACAAGCTTCAAGACCCAAAGAATGGTAGAAATATCAACGCTGATGCCAAGCTTGCTAAGCTTTTGAAGCTTGGAAAGGAGGATAAGCTAACTTATTTCAACCTTCAAAGATACATGAAGCACCACTTCCCAAAGACTGGTGAAAAGAAGTAAATAAGTTTAATTAAAGATCAATATAAAAATCAAAAAAAATTAAAAAGTAATAAAACATAAAACAAAATAAAAATGTTTGTTTTATGATAATAAAATTCGATGTCCTTTTATTCAAACGTTAAAATAATAATTATAACATAAATGATATATATAAATGAGTTTTGTTAAAGATGTATTTCTTCCAAAATATTACAATAAATTAGGTATAAGAAAGGATACTTTTTTGGAGATTTTCACACAATTGGAGAAGAAGAGTAAAAAAACATATTGTATAGTAGAAACTGGTGTATCAAAAGATGATCCTAGTAGTATATATTTGTTTGATAAATTTATAAATTTTTATGACGGAAAGGTATTTTTGTTTGATATTAATAAAGTAAAATTAGATGTGTCTAATAAAACAAGTATTATTTTTATGGATAGTATAAAAGGTATAAATTCTCTGGTAGAACATGAAATATATGAAGTAGACCTGTTTTATCTTGATAGTTTAGAGACAGAATTAGATAATGATTTAGAAAGTTCAGAAAGAGCGTTAAATGAATTCAAATCAGGAATATTTTATTTTAAAAATAGTACATTAATATTTATAGATGATACACCAAAAGATATGAATAATTTACCTAGTTTGATTAGAGAAGATTCAAATATAGATATGAATTCTTTGAAATTTCCGTGTGGTAAGGGTAGAAGTATATTAGATTTTATAGCAGATAAAAACGAGTTTGAAGTAATAGTTCATAATTATCAAGTTGTATTAAAATATAATGTGTGTGAAATGGTTCCTAAAATTTTCCATAGAACTTGGAAAACAAAAACAATAGATTTGAGTGTATTTAAGCCTATATGTGTTGAATCGTGGAAAAAATATAATAGTGATTATACATTTATTTTACATGATGATATTGATAATAGAAATTTTATAATGAATTTTTATCCTTGGTTTTTAGATACTTATGATAGTTATGAAAAAAACATTATGAGAGTAGATGCAGTAAGATATTTTTATTTGTTATATTATGGAGGTATATATGTTGATTTGGACTTTGAATGTATAAAACCATTAGATCCATACATTATTAAAGAAGTTCATCTTATTACAAATTTGAAAGATTGGGTAAGTAATGCTTTTATGATATCAGCACCTCAACAAATAATATTTAAAAAACTCATCCAAAATGGTGTTTTAAAAAATAAAACAAATAATAATGTTTTATATGCAACTGGTCCTGGAATGTTGAGTAATTATTTACTTCGAGAACATAAAGAGTATCTTTCAAAAGTTGCATTAAAACCCGAGTTATTCTATCCTATTAAATATAATGAGAATTTCAAAGCTAAATATAAAGAATTGACTGATGATGTAGTTTGTGTTCATCATTTTGCTGCTTCATGGGTTTGAAATTATGAATAATTAATTATATTTTTCTTGTAATTCTTGATAATATTCCGAGTCTTTAATTTCGAATTGATGTACATCAGATCTGCACATGGGGCAATTCGGTATATTTTTATTTGAAAATGTATCAATATGTTCACATATACAGTTTTTACAGAAATTATGATTACAATTTGTAATAATAGTTTTAATTAGAGGGTGATCATCAAGGCAAATGGGACAAGTAAATTTTTGTTTGAGTTTTTTGCTGGAATCCATATTGAGTATTGAAATATTTATTGTCCATTTTTCTCTTGTGGGAAATTTTTGTGGTATATAATAGAAAGTTCTACTATATTCATCGTTATTTCTATTTCTATATACGGTCATCATTTGGTTTCTGATTTCATGATAATATGAAAATGCTTCTGCATGACCATATTCTTCTTGATATAAAAGTATAAAATTATTAAAGTGTTTAATACCTCCTAATTGAGCCAATAATTTTTGATGACACCATGATTGTAGTCTTGAAAGTATATAAACTTCACTTTCGTTGCTGGTTTCAGGCATATAGCAAAAGTTAATTGCTAGATTGCGTTTGAATTCAACATCAATAAGTTCTACTAACAAATATTTTTTTACATTATAATAATTATCGAATGACCGGTATGGGAATTCATCTGGAGCCATTTCTAATAAGTTGGTCCATTCTGATTCCAAATTTTGATATTGTTCGTTGGTTAAATTCATATTGATATTATATTATGTAATATATTTTAGTTTTAAAAAGTATATCAATTTTTTCTACAAACTACTTAAATATTCAATATGTGTAATATTCATATAGATAACTTATGAGTAAGCTTGATACTATAGATGAAGAAGAGAATTTAAAATATAGAATATATGATGAAGATAACGCAGAAGAAATAGATAATACTAAAATAAAGCCTTCTATTGAAGAGAATCGATCAGAGAATTTAACTATGGAAGAAAAGATAAATGCATTTAAAATTAAACACAATCCAGTTTTATATATATTGACACCGTGTTTTGGTAGTCTTTGTTATGTAAATTATGTACATTCTTTAATGAGAACTACAGAATTATTTCGTAAATTTCAGATACCATTAAAAGTGGAATTTTGTAAGAATGATAGTTTGGTATCAAGAGCAAGAAATAATTTGATAGCACGTGCGATGACAGATAAAAGTGCAACACATTTTTTATTTATTGATAATGATATAACTTGGGAACCTATGGACATAATGAAATTATTATTGTGTGAGAAAGAGTTGGTAGGTGGTATTTATCCTTTAAAGAATTATGATTGGAATAAATTAATGGGTGATCCTCAAAATCCATATAATTCAAATGTAATCCAATCTATGTTACAGAAGAAAAATAATTCTCAATTAAAGAATATGTTGAGCGATAGTGTAATGATTCAAGCAAATTTATTAAAATACAATATAAATTATTTAGATTCAGTTTTACAAATAGATAAAAATATGGCTCGTGTAAAGCATCTTGCAACAGGTTTTATGATGATTCATAGAGATGTATTAGAAAAAATGATGAAATCTTATCCTTCAACAAAATATGTGGATGATGTAAATTTTCTAAGACCAGAAGAAAATGAATATGCATATGCTTTATTTGATTGTGGTGTAGAAGATGGTCATTATTTTTCCGAAGATTGGTTATTTTGTAGTAGATGGACAAAATTGAAAGGTGAAATATATGTAGATGTATCCATAAATTTGTGTCATACAGGTATTGAAGATTATAAGGGATGTTATGTATCTACAATCATGTAATCACACAAATATAAAATTATATGGAATCATAAGTTGTTTGATTTTGTTTATATCGTTTTTTTTATTTTCACCGTTTAAATAATCTTCCATAATTTTATAATATTCTTTCATAATAATATCCATATTAAACATGTTGCAAAGTGAATCAAGATCGTCTTTGCTTTTTGCGTGATTTTTATCACATATCCAATAATGAAAGTCTTCTATTAAAGATGTATCATCTGATTTATATTGTTTGTATAAATCCAGACAATTTTTTAATGATCTTTTTTGATCTAAATTATAATCGGTTCCGGTTAATACCATTATTTTCAAAAAGTCATCATGCGTGATTTTTAATTCACGTAATATATTTTCAGTATCATATATTACGGCACTTTTTTTCATAAGACTTAAATATCGAATAACTTTTGGACAATTTAGTAAAAACATATCGCAATCATCACTCAAACACGCATATGCAATACCAGATTTTACAAAAGATACACATAAGTGGTCAGCTTCTTTCGGTGCATCAATATATGTGAACCCGAATGCATCGATGAGTTGTTTTGTTTGAGAAATATCTTCTTGTGTGAGTTTAACCATTTTTTTGCGTAGTGTTTCAAGTTCTTCTGGAGAAACAGATGTTCCTGATTCTAAAAGTTCATAATATTTATGTTTAGCATCTCTTCGTTCGCTATTTCTTTGTTTGATTAGATCCCATTTTTCTGGCGGAGGTTTTCCATCAAATATAAATATAGGAATCACACAATAATATTTTAAAATGGACAAGAAAGTGTACATATTTTCCATTAATGTATTGTCTCCTAAAAAGTGATACATGTATATACTTATATCTACAGTAATGGTTTTTCCTTCTAATTCTTTAAAATACATTTTACGAATGGAACGAACACTACAATTGTCTAATAAGTATTTATTTAGTTTTTTTATTCCCATATTTATTGTTAATACGTATGTGTATGACTAATATAATATATTTGAATCAATTTTTTAATAATATATTAATGTATAGTGAATGGATACTTTATTATCATTTTTTGCAGGTAGTGATGATAGTTCAGATGTATTAGATGAGGGTATAAGTCAAACACAACAAGTAGAAAATAACCAAATTAACGAAAG
>MDSV01064701.1_pt1 | contig 10107 bp, 11 predicted proteins | sample 810851 | NCBI WGS metagenome assembly MDSV01 (sample SAMN05326640, study PRJNA326480) | marine metagenome | isolation source: seawater | place: Atlantic Ocean: North East | collected 2012
CAGATGTATTCATATAAAACCTAATTAAATTGTTGGTTGATAATTATTAAAATGCGGACAATACAAAAAAGGCTAAAAAAGGCAATAACTAACTTTAAAATTTGTGACTATAACCTTTATTTTTTAGGCTAATTTTCTTTCCTTTTTGATCAATAATTTCATTATCAAGTAAATGAGAACAAATTTTTCCTATTTTAGAAATTTTAATACCTAAAAAATTTGATGTCTTTTTGATGATTCTAGATTTTGATGAATTAGCTGTAAATAAAATTTGATAATCATCCCCTTGTGAAACAAAATTTTTTTTGTTTAATCTCTTTAAAAAAATCATTTTTTTTAAATTTTTAGATATCGGTATGCTTCCTAATTCTAATTTATAAGAAAATTTTTGTTTATTAATCAATTTTTCTAGGTCAGAGATAAGACCATCAGAAATGTCAATAGATGAATTAGCAAAAGATAATAAATCATCCGTTAATTTTAAATAAAGGTTTGGCATATAATATTTAGATACAAAATATTTTTTTAAGTTTTTGTTAACATTAAATTTTTTTTTTAAGATATTTAGTCCAGCAAAACTATCTCCTAAATTACCTGTAACATAAATATCATCATTTAATTTAGTATTATTTCTTAATATTATTTTATTAGAAAAACCAAGTGTTGTTATCGTAAAACTCAACTTATTAGAAAAAACTGTGTCACCTCCACATAAAGATATGTTATATTTTTTTTGTTCCTGTTTTAGTGATTTAGTAATTTTGCTTAGATTGGAGTATGAAAAAGATTTTTTATTGCCAGATCCAGAAATAAAATAAAATTTAGGTTTAACTCCTTTGCAAATTATATCAGAAATTGATGATCTAATTATTTTTTTGATAACTAGTTCTGGTTTCCTAAAATTTAAAAAATGAGTTCCTTCTACGTAAGTATCAACTGAAATGACTAACCTTTTTGATTTGTCAAAGAAAACATCATCATTTAGATTTAGTGAAGCTTTGTTACTTTTAGATAAATTAGAAAAATATTTCCTTATCAATTGAAATTCGTTCATTTAAGATCTTAATTTTTTTGCAATAACATCCAGTAAAGCATTTAAATATTTTGTTTGAGAGTCATCTAAAAAAAAATTTGATGCGTTTAAATATTCTTTTATTATTATACTTATGGATAAATTTGGTTTATACAAAAATTCGAAAGTTGCGGATTTTAAAATAACTTGGAATAATTTATCTAATTTATTGAGATTAAATTCATCACCTAAATTCTTATTTAATTCGTCTAAAATAAGATCATTTCGTTCAATAGTTCCTAAAACAGTATCTTTGATAAATTTTTTAAATCTATGCTTTGGAAAGGTAAGTTGCTGATCATCATTAAAATATTTGCCATATAACTTTTGAATAATTATTACTCTTGGATTATTTTTAGGACTAAAGGATATACTCATTTTTGTGACAAAACTGACATTACAGCTTTTGCAGCTTCACTACCTTTTACTTTTCTAGCTTTAGCTTGAGACATGTTCATGCAAGTAATAATTCCATTTCCAATTGGTTTCTTTGAAACCATTGATAGTTTCATTATTGCATTAATAGAGGCGCTAGAAATAAATTCAAAGTGCGGCGTCTGTCCTTTAATAACACAACCAAGTGCGATAAAAGCATCAAATTTTTTTAAATATTTTGAAATTGTAACTGGTATTTCGAAAACCCCTGGCACATTTATAATTTTTATATTACTTTTTTTTGATAAAACTTTTTTTGCATTTTCTAATAATCCTGATGATATAGCTTTATAATAATTAGCGTTTACTATTAAAATTTTTTTTTCCATATTAGAAATTTAAAGATAACCCATCATAAGCTGGTTTTATATTTTTAGGCAAAATATTTAGTAATTTAACATAGTCAAGATCCGAATGTAAATTTGTTAATATCATCTTTTTTGGTTTTAAAAGAATATTTAATCTTAATACATCTTCAAGATTAAAGTGAGAAGGATGTTTTTTATATCTCAAGCAATCAATTATTAAATAATCTAATTTTGTAAACTTTTGATAATCTTTCTTATAAATTTCATTTGCATCAGGTAAATATGCTAATTTTCTATTTATTATAAATGATAAACTTTGAATAGAACCATGTTTAACTTTAATAGACTCTATCTTAATAAATTTTCCAAAATTAATTTTTTTTTTTCATACTCATAAATTCTAATATAGCTGGATAATCTTTATATTTTTTGAAACAATAAGAAAATGAATTAGATAAATACTTTTTGGTTATCTGATCAACATAAATAGGAACTTTTTTTTTGTTTTTTAAACAAAAAACCCTTAGATCATTGATACCGTGAGTTTGATCGGCATGGTTATGTGTATAAAGTACATTATGTATATTTTTGATATTATTTTTTATAAGCTGATATCTTAAATCAGGAGATGTATCTATTAACACATTTATATTTTTACTTTTGATCAAAGCTGAAGATCTAGATCTATAATTTTTAGGATTTTTAAAATCACATTTTCCAAAAAAACCATCTGCTCTCGGCACACCCATTGAACTTCCACAACCTAATATAATGAACTTCATAAGAAATTATTTAAAAAATAAATTATTAAAATTATTTGTAGTTATCTTAATAATTTCAGATTTTTCCATATTTTTAATTTCTGCTAGTTTTGCAGCCGTAAAATCAATAAATGAGGGTTCATTTTTTTTTCCTCTATTAGGGACAGGTGCCAAAAAAGGACTATCTGTTTCAATCAATATTCTATTTAAAGGTAAAGAATTAAATGTATTTTGTAAATCAACAGAATTTTTAAAAGTTATTATGCCACTTGCAGAAAAATAAGTATTAAAGTTTAAAAGTTTTTCAGCAAATTTTTTTGACCCAGTGAAACAATGCATCAATATTTTAAGTTTCTCATCTTTATATTCATTTAAAATTTCAAATGTCTTTTCTTCAGCATTTCTTGAATGGATTATCAAAGGGATATTTGACTCTAATGCTGCCGCAATGTGTATTTTGAAGCTTTTAATTTGTTTTTTTCTATCTGTATTATCATAAAAAAAATCAAGTCCTGTTTCACCAATACCTATAATCTTTTTATTTTCGTTTAAATTATTGATAATAAATTCAGAGTTGATTTCATTATTATTAGCTTCATGAGGGTGTATACCTATAGTACCGAAGATCATTTCATCTTTGTGAACAATTTCTTTTACTCTAGAAAAACTTTCGATTGAAGTAGATATAGTTAAAATCTTTTTAATTCCTATATCTTTTGATCTTTTAATAACATTATCTAAGTCTGATAATAATGGCTCATGATCTAAGTGACAATGTGAATCAATCATTTTTCTCTATTTTATTAAAAAGAATATTTATTTTATTAATTTTCTTTCCTTTTATCAAATAATCATTTTCTTCAATAGAAGAAAGTTTAATGTCTTTTTCCTCAAGACTAAAAATCTTTAAAGCTTTAAGAGAAGATTCTGGTATAATTGGAAATAACAAAAAACTTACTTTTCTTACAATTTCAAGTGTTGTATAAACAATAGTATCTAATCTTACTGGATCATTCTTCATTTTCCAGGGTTCTTGATCATTAAAATACTTGTTGGCTTCAAACAAAGAGTTGATTATATAATCTATATAATAATTTATATTTTGATTATCTATTTCTGATCTTATCTTATTTAAATTATTCTTATATCTATCTAATATTAATAAATCATCTTTTGTAAATTCAATATTTTCAGGTATTTTGCCTCCACAGTTTTTAGCAGCAAATGCTGTAACTCTTTGACATAAATTACCAAAATTATTTGCTAAATCACTATTTATGCAATTTTCTAATCTGTCTTGTGAAATATTTCCATCACTTCCAAAAGATACCTCTTTAATTAAGTAGTATCTTAGTGGATCAAGACCATATTTATTTATTATTTCAATTGGATCTAATATGTTTCCTTTAGACTTAGACATTTTTTCCTCATTTGAAAGTATCCAACCATGACCATAAATTTTTTTTGGAGGTTGGATCTTTGCTGCAAGTAAAAAAGCTGGCCAATAGACAGCATGAAAACGTAAGATATCTTTTCCTATTAAGTGAATAGAGGCTGGCCAAAATTTTTTAAATAAATCACTGCTATCATTAGGATAATTTAAAGAGCTTAAGTAATTTGTTAATGCATCTAGCCAAACATAAATAACATGATTATTGTCGTTTGGAACTTTAATTCCCCATGAAAAACTTTTTCTACTCACAGATAAATCTTTTAAACCGCTTTCAACAAAACTTATAACCTCATTTTTTCTGGTTAATGGTGATATAAAATCTGGATTACTTTTATAAAAATCTAATAAAGGTTTTTCCCACTTGGATAATCGAAAAAAATAAGACTCCTCATCAACCCATTCCACAGATGAGCCAGATAAGATTGCTATCTTTTTGCTATCAACTTCTTCAATCTCATCATCATTATAAAAAGCCTCATCAGAAACAGAGTACCATCCAGAGTATTTAGATAAGTAAATATCGTCATTTTTTTTTAGTTCGTTCCATAAGTGTTGAACTGATTTTTTATGACGCTCTTCAGTGGTTCTAATAAAATCGGTATTTGTCAAATTTAGAGTTTTTGATAAATCTCTGAATGTTTTACTAATTTCATTACAAAATTCTAATGTATCTACTCCTTTAGCCTCAGCTGCTCTTTGAATTTTTAATCCATGCTCATCTGTACCAGTTAGAAAATGAACTTTGTGACCATCAATTCTTTTGAATCTTGCAAAAAAATCAGCAATTATACTTGAATAAGCATGACCCATATGAGGTTTTGCTGAGGGATAATAAATAGGTGTTGATATGTAAAAGTTTTTATCCATTTAATATTTCTTCCTCAAACTCTAAAAAAAGTGAGTCCTCGTCTAAATTAAATCTATTTGTGTCTGAAATTTTCTTTAGAAAATAGCTATACTTGTTATGAATTTGAGAAAAAAAATTTAAATGAATTTGTCTCAAATAAAACTCAATTAAATCATAAATCAAATATTTAATATAAATATCATCTTTATAATGTTTGTTTATTATAATAATTTTAAGAAGTTCTTTTAAATTTAAATTTGATAGATCATATTTATTTTTTTCAGCGAATTTATATAAATTATAAATATTTCCAGGAGTTGAATAATAATTAATCAAATTCATATTAATTTTTTCAGATAAATTACCCTCTACTAGATTATTGGAAATTTCTAAACATTCTTGATTTGTAAGTTTGATTTTAAAATTTGTACATCTTGATACTAAAGTTCGAAGAATATTCTTATTATTGTTAATTAAAATAAAAAAAACATTCAATGATGGTTCTTCAAGAATTTTTAATAATGCATTTGTAGAATTAACATTTAACAGTTCAATATTATCAATTAAGACAAATCTAGGCTTATCGTTAAATGAAGATTTATTTAAATTTCTAATTAATGTTCTTATTTGATCAATATCAATAAATTTCTTATCTTGATCAATATCAAGAACAGCTAGATTTGGGTTCGATTTATTTATAGTTGTTTTAAAAGACTGGTTTTCGATATTAATCTTAAATTTATTAGCATCGTAACTAAATTTTTCTTTCTTGGACAAAATATAATTGATTAAATGATAAGCTAAAGTTGATTTTCCAATGCCTTTGTATCCACTTAACAAAATCTTATTAGGGAGATTATCATTATTTTTCAGATCTATAAATTCATTAATAAATCTATCTAAACCAAACAATTTAGTTTGATTAATAGGTTCTATGTCGTTCATATAAGTTTTTTAATCTTTTCGATGATAATAGATCTATTTTTATGTTTATCTTTATTAGAGTCTATAATTTCATATCTTTTTATATCTTTTTTAGCTAATTTCAAAAAACCATTTTGTACTTTTTTATAAAAATTTTTGTTAAATTTGTCATACCTATTTAGACTTTTTCTTAGCTTAAGTCTTTTTAACATATTATTAGTACTTACAGTATTTAAAAAGGTAAAATTAACTTTAAAATTTTTTAAAAGATGATTATTAATTGTTCTAATTAAGTTAATATCAACTCCCAAACCATAGTGTTGATACGCAATGGTTGAGTCAATAAATCTATCGATCAAAATTATTTTTTTTTTAAAAAATCTTTTTAATAACTCAATATTTTCACTTCGAGCGGCAAGATACAATAGCAAATCAGTATTTTTTTTAAAATTTGACTTTTTATCTAAAATTAATTTTCTAATCTTTTCAGAGTTTAAACTTCCACCAGGTTCTCTGATTTTAATATGATCAATATTCTTTTTTTGCAAATATCTAGAAACTGCAGACAAGTGATAGCTTTTTCCACTTCCTTCTATACCTTCAAAAACGATTACTGGTTTTTTAGACATCACCCCAAATCAGATAGTTTAGAGACATCATTAATCGAGAAAAAATATTAACTTTTTTTACTTCCTTAATGGCCAAAAGTTCATAATCCCCTATCTCCTCTTGATCATAAAGTACTTTTAATTTTGCTAGAATTTGATCTTTCTTGATTGGAGCCTCTACTGGTCCATCGTAAATAATCTTAACTTTTAATTTTTTTTTCTGTCCTTTTTTAATAGTTTTAAAAATATTTTCCTTAGTATATACTTTTACAGTATTTTGTTTTCCCAACCATACATCGATACTTCCTAAAGTTTCATCTTTATTTGATATTTCAACTAAGTCGAAGTTTGTTAGGCCATAAATTAAAAGTTTTGAACTTTCTCTTGATCTTTCTGATTTAGTTTCAAACCCACTACCCACTGCAACTAACCTTCTACCATTTCTTTTGATTGACGAAGCTAAGGAGTATTTTTCAACGGCCAAATATCCTGTCTTAATACCATCCGCTCCTATGTTTTTATATAGAAGTGGGTTTCTATTTCCTTGAGTGATTGGATCTCCTCCAGTTCTATCCCAGGTAAATTCTTTTTCACTAAACCATTCATAATATTCAGGATGATTTTTAATAAGATAATTTGACATTATCAATACATCTTTAACTGTAGAATAATTATCTGGATCATTAATGCCCGATGAATTTGCAAAATTAGTATTTTGCATACCAATTTCTTTAGCTTTAGAGGTCATCATTATTGAAAATTCCTCTTCACTTCCAGCTATCCCTTCTGCTAAAGCAATACATGCATCATTTCCTGATGCTACTATTATTCCTTTAAGTAAATTCTCGACAGTTACCTCGTCACCAACCATAACAAACATAGATGAATATCCAGCTGTGGATAGTCTCCACGCTTTTTCTGAAATAATAAATTTTTCATCAAGTTTTAAATCACCCGATTTAATTAAATCAAAAGCAATAATACTTGTCATTATTTTAGTCATAGATGCTGGATAAATAGATATATCAGGTTCTTTTTCGTATAAAATTTCACCTGACAAAAAATCTTGAAGTATTGCAGTTCTTGCCTTTATTTCAATATTTGCAAGTAAATGCTGGGAACAAACTACATTTAAAAATAATAGGATAATTAACTTTTTAAACATTTTTCAAAATTTCAAGGTTTTCAAAATTTAAAGAATTCATTCTTTCAAATGAGTCTTTCAAAGATTTTATATCATTAAACGGTCCTATTAATACCCTATATTTTGTTTTAGATAATCTCATAATAGACAAATTATTAATATAAATTTCATTTTTAATTCTATCAATTACAACTTGGGCAGTATCTTTGTAATAAAAATCAGCAACTTTAATAGAGTATGAGAAACTATGATCTTTAGTTTTTAATTTTTTTTCTTTTTTTTTATTCAAATCATTTATTTGAATACCGTCTACAGGAGCTTTTTCGGCAACTGTTCTTTCTTCGTCAAACATTTTTGCTTTTTTTGCTATAAATGTGCTATTTTTAGATATCAAAACTATTTTAACATAAGGCTCGAAAAAATTTAAATCTAATTCTTCTGCTATTCTTAAACTTAAAACAGAATTATAAAAATTTGGAAAATCAATTCTATTAGATTTAACTTCCGCTAATAAATATTTTCCATTCATAGGATTTATAATTTTAACAACTGATCTTTTTTTAATAAATTTGTGATAGATACTCAGTGATCGTGGATCTAATTTTTTTATTTTTGGAATTTCCTTATCATAGATTAGTGCAAATCCAAGATTTTCATATTTATTATTTATATTTGTATTTATTTTATTAGAATTATACACTGTTGTTTGATTACAGTTAAATAAGAATAAGCAAATTACTGCATATAAAATATATTTATAATTCATTTCTAATTTTTTCTTTTAATGTACATACAGCAAGTGCAAATCGTAAGGAACGGTTCCATTTTAAAACTATTTCATAGTTATCAAATACTATGAATGCTGGATTAAGTTTCTTTGCATCTGGAATAATATCTTTGTCAGGAGTAATTATCGCAACTTTTAAATTCTCATTTATAAAGTTTAAATTATCTGAGTTTTTTATAAATTTTTTAAAATACTTCAGTTTTTTTTTATTCTTTAATTTTTTTGCAGACACATTTAAATATTTATTTGAAATTTTTTCATCTAATTCAATCTTATAAAAACAATGAGAATTTTTTTTCCACCCCATACTAATTAAGTAATTTCCCGCGGAAGCATAAGCATCAGTAGAGTCTTTTAGATTAATAAAATCATCACCATTATAATCAATCGCATAATTTTTAATCGTTGAAGGCATGAATTGAAAAAAGCCAAATGCTCCAGCCCAAGAGCCATATAAAGTTTTATAATCAATTTTATCACTTTCAACTAACTTCAATAAAATTAAAAGCTCATTGGTAAAAAACTCTGATCTTCTTTTGTCGAAACTTAAAGTAGACAAAGATGATAATATATCCATCTTTCCAACATATGATCCATAATTTGTTTCAATGCCCATCAATGATAAAAGTAATTCCTTTTCTACATTAAATTTCTTTTCAACGTTATTTATTAAATTTTCATTTTTTTTGTAAAAATCTAAACCTTTCTTAACTTTATTTGCAGAAGTTCTTTTAGAAACATATGTTTTTGTGTCCTCATAAAATTCAGGTTGAAATCTGTCGTATTCAATTACTTTGGGTAAAAATTTTACATTAGACATAGTTAAGTCAAAAGTTTTTTCAGAAATATTTTGTGATAAAGCTAATTTTTTAAAATTTTTTTTCCATATTTCAAATTCTACATTATTTTCTGATGATGACTTTGTTATAAAAAGAATGAACAAAATACTTAAAAAACTAATTTTTTTCATAAAGATCCTTAAGATATATGATTACAGCAAACCAGATGATAATGAAACTTACAAATTTTAATAATGAAAAATCTTCGTTATAATAAAAATATCCAAGTATAAACTGTAATGTTGGAGTAATATAAAATATCATTCCCGTTGCTCCTAAGCCAATAAGTTCTACCCCTCTAACATATAAAAATAAAGGAATCACAGTCATGGGGCCAGCCAAAATTAAAATGAGACTTAGTTGAGGATTGTAAATACTAAAATCATTTAAACCATTTTTGGTTATAAAGTAGAAAATTATAATCATAAATGGAAAAATATAAAGACTCTCAATAAGTAAACCAATATCAGTATCTACATTAATTTTTTTTCTCACTAGATTATAAAAAGCCCAACTCAATGCTACTATTATACCAACCCATGGAAAAGTTTTTAGATCAGAAAAAATTAAAATTATAATCGAAATTATGACTAATATAATTGAAAATATTCTTTTTTTATTCAAATTCTCTTTAAAAAAAATATATCCAAGCATGACACTTATGATTGGCATGATAAAGTATCCAAAGCTTGCATCAATAATTCTCTCTGTTGCTACAGCATAGATCCATATTGCCCAGTTTATAAAAATTAATAGTCCAGAAATAAACAAACCATATAAGTTTTTTTTGATAGAAATTATTCTAAAAAAAATTTTCCATTTTGAAAAAATAGAAGTTGTAATAAACAACATTAAAGCTGTCCATAAACATCTATGAACAACTAGTTCAACATGTCCAATGAATGATACATATTTAAAATAAATTACCC
>MDSV01049207.1_pt1 | contig 10106 bp, 4 predicted proteins | sample 810851 | NCBI WGS metagenome assembly MDSV01 (sample SAMN05326640, study PRJNA326480) | marine metagenome | isolation source: seawater | place: Atlantic Ocean: North East | collected 2012
GCCACCACCAGTCAATACTGCTCCGTCTTCCCAAGCAACAGAAACAACACCTACTGCATCATCAAACGCTCTTCTAATTTCATCAACAACATGCTCAGTTCCACCGCGTAGTAGTACAGAAACTGATTTTGCTTCAGGACATCCAGTTATGAATGTCATTTCAGATTCGCCAATTTTCTTTTCTTCGACTTTTTCCGCTTCACCAAGGTCTTCACCGGTTAGGTCATCCAGATTGGTAACGATTTTCCCACTAGTTGCCTTTGATAAAGCTTCCATGTCAGATTTCTTTGCCCTTCTAATGGCGAAGATTCCTTCCTTGGCCATATAGTGTTGGGCTAATTCATCAATACCCTTTTGGCAGATTAATACATTAGCACCAGAATTCTTGATTTTCTCAACTAATCCCCTGATATAATTCTCTTCTTCTTCAAGGAATTTTGATAATTGATTTGGGTCTGTAATTTGAATTTTAGCATCGACTTCTGTCTTTTTTACTTCTATCGCCGAGTTGACAAGCGCTATTTTAGCGGCCTTAACAGACCTCGGCATTCCTGCATGGACTCGTTCTTTATCAAGAATAATCCCGTCTATTAGAGAGGAGTCTTTGATTGACCCACCTTGCCTTTTCTCCACCTTAATATCCGCTAAATCAACAAATCTTTGTTCACCTTCTATTACTCCAACAGCATTGACTGACCTTACACAAATATCAGCCATAAATGATTTGACAGCACCTGCTGATTTTCCGGTCAAAGCTGTCTTTGCAACCTCCATCAAAACATCGTCATCATTCTTAGTCTCTATTCCATGGCTATCAAGTAATTCGACCGCCTTTTCTGCTGCTAATCTAAATCCCTCGCATATCACCGTGGGATGAACATTCTGTTCGATTAAGTCCTCGCTGCGTTTTAGTAATTCTCCCGATAAAACTACTGCAGTAGTAGTTCCATCAAAGCAATGTTGCTCTTGAGTTTTAGCAACCTCAATTATCATCTTTGCAGCAGGATGTTCAATATCCATCTCTTTTAGGATAGTTGCTCCATCATTAGTGATTACTACATCACCCATAGAATCTACTAACATTTTATCCATGCCTTTTGGACCCAATGTAGATCTTACAGCATCTGCTACAGCCTTTGCAGCAGCAATATTATTTGATTGAGCAGTCCGTCCTCTAGTTCTTTGAGTGCCATCTTTTAAAATGAAAATTGGAGCTTGTCCATTACCGTACATATCTTCGCCTCATCTTGTGCGAGTATCAATAAGTCTTGAACCCTACGATGGATTGCATTAATCGAAAATTCTTGTTTTCACTGCTGGTGCTTAAGCCATTCATGACCGTATGCGTTCCATTGATCCATGGACCAACCCTCTGGCAAACCTGATGAAGGCAATGGTGGTCCTGCAGCCGATGAAGTTTCAACTACTGGTTGTTGAGCAACTGGAGATAATTCTGCAGGTTGCAATTGATTTAACGTTGGAATAGAAGTTTGAATAGGAGGAGTTTTTGTATCAGGTTCTAGTTTTGGTGCAGAGATAACCGTTTGATAATTAGCTGTAATACTGTCTTGATACCCGGCTTCACCCCAACCACCATAATCATCCTCATCATCTTCGACATTCTTTAGGATACGGATTGTGATAATTACGCCAACAATAATTATTATCAAAAAACCCGTCCACATTGCAGCTCCTTGATAATCAAATGAGGAACTTTGATCATCCGTAGTCTCATCAATAATTTTTCTTAGTTGAACTTGAATTACTGATTGAGCAGCATCATTGACGGTATCAGAACGCGCCCATAGGATTATCTCCGTATCAAAAACAGGCGTTTCTAAATTTCTTAAGGTGCTTTCACTGATATCAAATGTTATTCTAATTACTCTCTCACCACCTGATGAAATAGCAAATTGTCTATCACTACTATCAATTCTTGATTGATACCAACTACTTGAATTACCTGGATCTATGTCCATTGAAACTGACTGTGCGGTTGAAAATTGGTTCTTAATTACCACTTCAATTACTACTTCATCCTCGTAATCATCAATAATCACCTGTTGTATCGGAAGGATTTTCAACCATTGATTTTGGCTACTACCAACATTATAGGTTGAGCCACCAGTAGCAATTACTCCATCATCGAATATACTCTTTGCTATAACAATTAGATTTAATTCGCTACTTATTCCGTCATCAAAAGAAAATTCTACTGTAACATTTACACTCGCTCCACTTTCTATTGGAGTAGTTCTTGTTCCATCGACAAGTCCAGTAAATGCTGCATTCATCCCATCAGGAATATTCAAACTCATCTCAAAAGTATCTTCAATATTACCATCATTTCTTACTTCAAAGGTCATTGATTGGGCAATATCTCCAGGAATGTATGACTGATCTGAATCCACCGTTTCAACATATACTGAAGCTGTATTTCTAATTTCTAAGGGGATTATTTGACTTGTAGACAATGTAGGGTCACTAACACTAGTTGCAGTCACTTCAACCTCATAATATCCCGAACCTAAACCAACCGGCATCGGTAAATTTACCAAGAATGCTGATTGACCACCCCATTCATTGAGTAAATCGGTTTGTGCATCGTCAACATAGGCACCTACTTGCCAAAATTGATTGTTAACCGTAATATTAAATGCTTCATCGGCATTACCATTATTTGTTAATGTGAAAAATATTGATTTGGGTTCTCCATTGGCGTAACCTTCAACAAATAATCGATTATCTTGACTGGTGAACTGATCATAATTCATCTCTAGCACAAAATCACGGTAAATTGGCATGTTTATTATTCTGTAAATTGTTGTTTCTCCAAATACGGGACCATTTAATCTACTAGCTGAAATGTTAACATTAATTTGACCCGGTGATGCCTGTTCATAGGCATTAACCATAAGAGACAAATCTGCGGATTCCCCTTTTAATAGGAAAATTTGGGTTATCACAGACCCTGTGTCATCCTTGACATTTCCAGACCATGAAACATCACTAAAAGTAGGAGTTAGTAAAAATGTGGAATCTAAGTTACCAGTATTTTGTATTCTGAAATCAATCGAATCTGAATCCCCTGGTTCCATTGTCAAAGCAACTTGATTAGAGTTAGAAGTTAACTTTACACTATATTGTTCGCCAATTAAAACTGTGGTTGAAACTCTAGCCTTCTCGCCGGTATTGGCAGAACCAGCATCTGTAAACCATAGATCCCAAGTCTGACTTTGAACATCTGCACCAGGTGGAATTGAAAGATTCGCCCAAACTTCAGTAGTTTGAAATGGCTTCACTGCAGGTATTACCACATCAAAATCATTATCGTTAGGATTATCAGTTTCAAGCCTAAGTTGTGGCATGAAAGGATCCATCCAAGTCGCATTTGTTACATTCGTTTGAGCTCTAAATTGAACACTCTTATATCCATTATTTGTAACTGAGCACTTCCATGACACTAAATCATTGGGTACTGTAATGAAACCATTTACTGGATTTTCACACTCTGCTGTCAAAGTATATCCATCTACCCTGGAAACACCAAATTGAACAAAGTCATCAAAATGCATTCCTTGATTTGCTTCCAAATTATCAGATTTAAAAACTAGTCCGAAGGTAAAGGAATTCCCACCTAAAAATGATTCAGTATTTCCTAAGGCAGGATTTTGTAACCACACAGTCTGAGGATCCCAAGAAATATTTTTCCATTTATTGGGTATAGGACTCGGGTTTATTCCTTCGACATTCCAATGGATTGATTGTAAAGGGTCGCTAAAATTGCCACTTCCTGTCCAAAATTCAAGATAAGCTGAATCCCCATCTTCCATATTACCCCATGCCTGCAGATGAATCTGTGACGAAATATACTCTTGGGATGAGAAAATCTTACGGCAGACAGAGATTCCTTCTATGTTAGTGAGTCCTGAATCTGCAGTATCACCATTTAAAGAGCATTCTTGTGCTTGTCCACTTGTTGTTTTGTATGAATGTACTAGCCTATCAAAGGCATTGGATGGATATTCATTACCATTTTGTGACATCGTCCAATGAGTACTCCCTACGACAGAATCTAGGTTTGAATCTGTATTTTCATACCATGAACCTTCTGCAAATGCATTACCATTGCCACTTATTGGATATCTTGCAGGTCTAAAAGTCAATGAGGAACCTGATGCCTCACCATCAAACAGGTCTTTGTGAATAGCGATTGGCACTTGTTTTTCTAAAATATCATTTGCGTTACGATCATCTTTGGAATAATTAACAGACGCACGTAAAATAATCCCTCCTGTTAATTCATTTGTAGAAGTATTCAAAATTGAATGGGCATCTTGAGGATTCCATAATATTATATTTTCATCTTTTTGTTGTCCAGAAATCGGTTCAGTAATCCATGTATAGGTTTCAATTACAAAACCAATTGGATGAACAATCTCTAACTTAACATCGGTTTGCTTTTGACCGCCAGAACCTGATGGCCCATCTTTGAAAACAGTAACGGTTATCTCTTTTGTAGAACCTTGAATAATGTACTCTAATTCATCACCATTTGGTTGAATCCATTGTTCTGTTGGAGATGAAACGTTTCCAACCTCAATACTAAAGATGCTAAAGTCATCTAATTGACCTCCTCTTGGACTTGCTGCATCTACTTCAGGAACATAATTCAAGGCTAAAGTTTGCAACAGCAAAAGTGTTACTAAACCGATAGAAGATAAGCGACGCACAATCATCAACGAACACCCGATGTGTGTTCACCACATGAAACTAATTGTTAGTTGTACATAAATGAAAATGTATTATATGTTATTTCAACCCACTAATTGAAGGTTCATCATGTGAAGGTTTTTGACTAACTGTTGTGTAATCCTCGTCAAAAAAACCATCAAATTGAAACCCTTCATTTCCTTCATCAATGCCTTCTTGTTCAACTACTTCTAAATCTTGATTAATAATTTCAAGTCCTGTAGATTGTATCGTCTTTTCATTGGTTTCTTGAACAGAGATATCTTTAGAATCAAAGTCACTGATTTCGTCAAGAGAATTAGTAATGTTATGAGATACCACTGCATTAGCTAAATTATTTGTCGTACTTTCAATTATTGAAACACCATCTCCTGTTAATTCTAAACGATCAATCATCCATTCGGGAGGGTCACCTGAACCAGCACCAAGAACTGCTAGAGTAGTAAAAGTCGCCAATGGGATTACAGCTAAAGCTGCAATTAAATCAAGAAATGACGTTTCTGGAATCGAGCCAATATTCAAAGTAGATTCAAAGAATGATTTCTCAAAATCAATATTCAAATCAATATCGGTACCAATCCATCCTAGTACTACTAAGCTTGCCATTCGCCCCATAAGCCACAGAATTAAAACTGGAGCCAGCCATGAAATTTTTGTCATTGAGATTAGCCATTTTCTAGTAAAAGATGCAATTCCGATATATTTTTTAGCAATTTTGGGATAATTCTTCATCACAATAGTTAATGTGAAAATATACAAAATAAGAGCTAATTCTAAACGCCTATTCTCACGCATGACTGCATCTGGAATCATCAAAACCATTGCCAAAGGAAGAGTAGCAAGTAAAACTTGAAACGGTACTGCTAACAATATCAAACCGCCATGTGTTGAAATTATTGAGTGACCTTCTAACCATCTCTTGTGAGCAAGTAGGCTAATTTGGCCATGCGGCGATTGAGAATAATTTTGTCTAGTCAAACGTCTTTGAGTAGAACTTCTAGGGGATCTTGATAAATTCATAAATTTAAGCCAACCTCCTTTCTCAATTACTTTGATTGGCTTATATCCGCCGATCACCAGTGCTAGGAAAAGAGCTAGCATACCATAAATCAATGATGCAGCTCCAATCCAAGGTATCATTTCTTTTTGAAAAGCAATACTGATACTTTCTCCAAATATGCTAAATTCAAAGAGATAAGTTAGAGTAAACGCGATTAAAGGTGTCAAAAAGACTTGACATAAGGCGACAATAGTCAGCCACAGACGAGCACTAAACGGTTTTTTACGAACCTTGCCCGCCATAACTGAACGTTGATTGATGTTATTATCAAACATTGCTAAAAATATTGACGACTGAGGTTTATTTCATCAGCAATATTCATTCTTCACAATCAGCGTTGATCTCTGATGAATTTTCACTTACTTCAACAAAAGGATAACCATCAGTCATCAGTAAACGAAACCCTCCTATGAAAAATCCGTCAACACGTTTGCGACCTAAATCTGGCCTAGGCATATCGTCTAATACAACATTACAAGTTCTGCATTCTATATTCACCAAATTCCATTCAGGAATCGGGTTTTTGCAACATGAATCATTCGATTTTGATTTATCCATAACTAATTGCAGGCGCTGAGCCATCTCCAAAGTCCATGGAGGTTTAGGTCCTCCAACAAATACTTGTAACCGCGACAAAATGAACCAACCTGACGAAATCCATAATCCAAATCCAAAACCAGTATTGCCCCACTTAAGCGAAAAAAATCCAAACATCAACGGAATTAATGCTACGACAAAACCCATCCAGTACAACATTCTCATGTGCAGAACTCTTTGAGTAAGTTTGGGAGACAACTCTATTGGAGAAGGATGTTGTGAGAACTCTAAATTGAAACTTTTACCTCTTGTAATAAGAATTAGTGGCAGTCTTGGAAATAAAAATGCGATAATGAAGCCTAAAATAAAATAGAATATAGAGGCTGTAAGCGACATTTTTTCACAACCCATTTAATCTATTCAAGGTTGCTTCTACTTTATCCATCCCTATTGCTATATCTTGTTTGGAAATAGTATAAGCAAATCTAAGGTGACCTTCACCTGAAGGGCCAAATGCCGAACCGGGTGAACACAGTACGCCATCTTTGAGCAATTCAAGCGCAATTTCTTCAGAACTCATCCCAGGAATCTCAACCTTGGGAAACACATAGATTGCACCTTTTGGTTTGTGACACTGAACACCTGGCATAGCATTTAGTCGGTCAACAATTAGATTACACCGATCTTTAAATTCCTCCGCAATCATATTTGGATAATCATTAGCCTTTTCCATTGCTTCTAATACAGCATATTGCATTGCTTCATTTGAACAAGCGGTAATGTAGTATTGAATTTTCACAACCTGCTTCATAGCCTCTAAGTTTGTAGAAATAATATAGCCAATTCTCCAACCGGTCATGGCAAAGGTTTTTGAGAAGGAATTTACCAACATAACTTTATCATATCCAGTACCCATAAATGATACATGTCTCCCTTCAAAGACAATTCTGTCATAAACTTCATCCGATATAATCCATAAATCATGTTTTCTGGCAAATTCTAATAATTCATCTCTTTGCTGTTCATCAAGAGTACCTCCAGTAGGATTGCTTGGGAAATTGTATAATATTGCGACTGTTTTATCATCTACCAAGGATTCTAAATCTGAAATTTTTGGTACAAATTCGTTTTCAAAAAGGCAGGGATAATACTTAGATTCGCCACCTACAAGAGTTGCATCTGGCCCGTACAAGGGAAAATATGGTTCTGGCAACAGTATATTCTCTCCTGGATTGATTAATGTCATAAATAAATTAAGCAAAGCATTAGTTCCAGACATGGTCATACAAACGTTAGATTCATTCATTCCTTTCTGATATGATTCCCACGACTCTGCAATCTTTTTCCTTAATGCAGGCATTCCTGCGGTGGTAGTATACTTATTATGCCCATTTAACATTGCATTGTAAAAAGCATTTATCGCTTCTTCTGGAGGTTGCCAATCTGGCTCACCTAGTCCAAATGAAATAACGTCATCACCAGCCAAATCAAACATCTTTCGAACACCGGTTGGTTGGATTGCTAATGCTCGATCGCTAAATTTGCTCATTGAAATCACCAAATTTACTATCCTTCCAAAAGTTCAGCATCCACTACAGATGCGATATCTTTGTCATCCTCTAAAGCCTTAACAATCGTTTCATTACTGTCTAAATATAGCTTATGTGGACTTTCTGTTCGTGAATTCCATAATAACAAACTGAGTATTATAATTAGAATAAAGAATATCGTATTAGGAATTAATTCACTTAAAATAGAATGTGATGAATCACTATTCCCACCATCACCTTGAACAGAAATAATTACCGGTAAAGACTGCCCTTCTTCACTTAAGCCTCTAATTTCAACACTATTATTTCCGTTATCCATTTTATTTTGATCCAGTGCAATGCTCCAAGAAAAACGTTCCAAAGCACCTAGTGTACCATTGCTTTGTTCAAATGTTGCAGACATCCATTCACCATTGTTTATTCGATAATCTACCGATGTAACTGAACCCATTTGACCCCAAGCAATTCCATTGACAACATAAAGACCTGATTCATTATCTAAACCTGATGATTCTACATGTACTTGAGTATTAACATCGATCTTTCCTGTCAAATTCTGTTGCTTCAATTCTAGAGACAATTTCACTGCATCATAAGCATCAACTAAGCCCCAACCAAAATCTCTATTCCAGTAAGGATCAACTTCTGGTTGTGTAGGCTCACCTTTTCTTTCAGCAGTGAACTTCAGAATCTCCTTCATCTCCATCGGTGACAAATCTTCATTTGCCTCAATCATCAATGCAAGTATTCCCGAGACTGATGGTGCAGCATAAGAAGTACCTGAACCTCTGCTAGTATAAGTATTGGAAGATGCATCGCCGCCAAGGGCATTATTACAACCACCCGAGGTCACACATCCCTCTGCTTGTATGATGTTTGTGCCTGGAGCTGTCACCTCAGGTTTCAATTCGTTTAGTGGATTTCCATCTCCGTTGTCACGACGAGGCCCTCTAGAAGAGTATGAAGCAATTGTATCATCATCTCTTGTGATAGTATTGCCATCATCAGTTGCTCCGACTGTGATAGACAAATCCGACGAACCCATACCTGATAATCCATCATTATCTGGGCCATCATTGCCTGCTGCTACACTGACTACTACTCCTTCCTCCATTGCAACATCAAGTATCATGCTATGCATATCTGTTCCATCTGAACCGCCACCTTCATGAGATGTAATACCCCAAGATAATGAAATGATATCAATTCCATGGAGACTTTCATCAACTCCATTCCAAGCTGTGTCTTTGTTATCGATAATCCATTGAATACCCTCCATTGCAGACTCATAAAATTCCTGCTCGATGAGATAGTTTTCGAATGGACCTGCTCCAACATCTGTACCAATTCTAACATCCACAAGAGAAGAATCAGGTGCTGAGCCGTAAAATTCACTTTGACTACCATCTGCATCAATCCCTGTTGCAGAAGACATGCCAATACAGGCAGTTCCGTGTTGATTACCATCATCAGGGTCAAATGAACCATCGGTTTCTCGTGCTCCAAGTCCTGCTGCCATACACTCTAGATTATCTGTGTGCAAATAACATACTGCGTCAAATCCTGCAACAAATTTGCCAACCAAACCGGGGTGTTCATTGTCGACTCCTGTATCGACCATAGCGATATTTACACCTTTTCCAGTAACGCCAAAATTCCATGCCGCATCCGGGTAAATCGATGAATTTCTAGCCTTAACATTAGGAGTTTGAATGTCACCGTAAAAAACAACCTTACCATATTGATGAACCATAACTACATCGGGCAAATTAGCAATTGTTGCTGCTGTTGAAACTTCTTGTGTTCCGATCAACACCGAATCAACTGATTCAATCACACTTACTACATCTATACCCAATTGCTGAAGTTGGTCCAAATGAGGTTTCTGAACGTCTTTACTGTAGGATATTGCCATTCCAACTGGAACTTTAGAAAATTCTATAGAATCATGTATTGAGTTTCTATTTTGGTCATAAATGGACCTTTCATACCAAGGTGTATTATCATGAATCCAAGATGGATCATCTTGAGTTGGAATTACATATGTTCTTTTCTCATCGAGCCAATGAATTCCAGATTCGTCAACTGAGACATAGTTACTTCTATCGTAAATTGGTTGGTCATAGATAGAACCGGTAAGTGGTATGAAAATAACTGCACAAAGAAAAATCGCCAAAAGTTGCCTCATTGCACTCCCTCTAATCATA
>MDSV01114744.1_pt1 | contig 10106 bp, 7 predicted proteins | sample 810851 | NCBI WGS metagenome assembly MDSV01 (sample SAMN05326640, study PRJNA326480) | marine metagenome | isolation source: seawater | place: Atlantic Ocean: North East | collected 2012
AACCTTCTAAATAACTTACATAACTTCCTTTATCTGCTATAATTAATGTTCTTTCAAATTGTCCTGTTTCTGATGCATTTATTCTAAAATAAGTCGATAACTCCATAGGACATCTAACACCTTCAGGAATATAAACAAATGATCCATCTGTAAACACTGCAGAATTGAGTGTTGCAAAAAAATGATCTGTCGTCGGAATTACTGACCCTAAATATTTTTTAACTAGTTCAGGATGTTTTTGTATAGCTTCTGATATTGGACAAAAAATAATTCCTTGTTTCGTAAGCTCCTCTTTAAAAGTTGTAGCTACAGAAACTGAATCAAAAACAGCATCAACAGCAATCCCATTAAGTCTTGCTTGTTCTTGTAAAGGAATTCCCAGTTTCTTATAAGTTTCTAAAAGTTTTGGATCTAATTCATCTAAACTTTTAGGTTTATTATCCATACTTTTCGGTGCTGAATAATAATATAAATCTTGATAATTAATTTTTGGATATTTCGGTTTTTGCCAATTTGGTTCTTTTAATTGTTTAAATCTTTCATAAGATTTTAATCTAAAATCAAGCATCCACTTAGGTTCCTTTTTAATATCAGAAATGAATTTTATAACCTCTTCACTTAATCCTCTTGGAGCACGTATGTTTTCAATTTCAGTAGAAAAACCATATTTATATTTTTTTAGATTTTCTATTTCTTTTTCTCTAGCATTTATATTAGTTTCTGTTTTCATTCTCACCTTTAATTAAATCTCCTAAATTTTTTTTATTAAAAAAATGTTGAATATGTATTTCAAGCTCATCCCATAAATTGTGGGTAATACATTTTGTAGATTTGCCATTACAACCTTTTTTAGACTCTTTTTTACATTGCACAGTTTTAACTTCTTCCTGCACAGCATTGAAAATATTTGATAATTTTATTTGTTCTGGATTTTTAGATAAAATATAACCACCATTTACTCCTCTAATACTTTTAACAATATTGTCTTTTTTTAATTTTGAAAAAATTTGTTCTAAATAAAGTAATGAGATTCCTTGTCTTAAAGAAATATCTCTCAATGACACGGGGTTATTATTATTGAATTTAGCTAAATCAGCTAAAGCCATAACAGCATATCTTCCTTTAGATGTTAATTTCATAAAATGCCTTTAATTAGAGGCTTTTATATATATACCATACTAAAATAGTCAAGTTTACTTCGTGAAAAAAATTAGCATTTTGTCGCTTACATGTGTTAAACGTATTTTTTTTTTAAAAAACATAATTTTTTTTTGAGAACAATTATTAATTGCATTTATGGACAGTAAAATTTCTGAAATTTTCATACCTGGACCAGCTGGAAGACTAGAGGCTAAATATTATAAAAGTAAAAAAAACACATCTCCAATAGCATTAGTTCTACAACCACACCCTCAATATGGGGGAACTATGAACAATAAAGTTGTTGTAGATACGTTTCATACATTCATGGATAACGATTTTTCTGTTTGTAGAGTAAATTTTAGAGGTGTAGGTAAAAGCGATGGAGAGTTTGATAACGGCCAAGGTGAATTAGCAGATGCAGCTGCATCACTAGATTGGCTAGAAAGAGAAAATTTTGATAATTCACAATGTTGGATAGCTGGATTTTCTTTTGGATCCCTGATTGCAATGCAATTATTAATGAGGCGACCTGAAATAAATAGATTTATAGCAATCTCACCTCAACCAAATGTTTATGATTTTTCTTTTTTATCACCATGCCCCACTTCTGGTTTAATGATTTACGGAAAAAAAGATGAACTGGTTCCAATTGAACAAATTAATGAATTAAATAAAAGATTGAGTGCTCAAAAAGGTATTAAAGTTGAATTTCAATCTGTGCCTGATGCCAATCACTTTTTTACTAAATCAGAAGAAGATTTAACAAAATTCTTAGATCAATATATTAAAAAAGAAACAACTCTTTTTTAAAAATTTTTGACTATCTCTCCACCAAGACTGGGTTTTGAACAGCCTGTAGTTTTAGGGAATGAAATTGGAAATCCAAGATATGACCTTATAGCTAAATAACCAAAAGCTTGGGACTCGATAAAGTTACCATCTAACCCAAGGACATCTATTCTTTTTATTTTTTCAGATATTTTTTTTTGAATTGTTTCAATCAAAAAATTATTATTTCTACCTCCGCCACAAACATAAATATCATTATTCATTAATTTTTGAGATAAAATATCTGCTGTAAAAGCCGTAATTGTTGCTGCACCATTTTCCAATGAAAGACCTCTCGCAAAAGATATATCAAAATCATTAATATCTAATGATCTTTTTTTACTAATGTTGTTATTATAATATTTATCTAATGTTTGCTCTAAAATAAATTTATCAACTTTTCCTGACTTAGCAATATTGCCTTTGTCATCGAAATTTTTGTTTGAATTAATTCTTATCCATTTATCAATTAAGCAATTACCGGGACCAATATCTAAACTAAACATTTCATAATTATTGTTTATTGAAGTAATATTAGCTATTCCTCCGATATTTAAAATTGTAACAGGTGTTTTTATTTTTTTTTCTTCTACCAATACTTTTACAAGTAAATTATGAAAAATAGGAGCTAATGGAGCTCCATCTCCACCATTTTTTAAATCATTTTGCCTAAAATTATAAATAACTTTTTTTTTTGTAAGTTGCGATAAAAGATTACCATCACCCAATTGTTTTGTAATTTTTTCGTCAATATTATGAAATATTGTTTGTCCATGAAAACCTATGAAATCTATTTCTACATTTGATTTTTCAATAATCTGGTTTGATATCTGAGCATGAAAAATTGTAATTTCTTTCTCAAGAGATTTTATTTCTTTAGACATAATTTGCATGTCTTTTAGATTGGTAATTTTATCTCTTAAATTGGTTAAATTTCTATAAAGATCTGGATTATACTCAAAAAATTTATCATAAATTACCTTATAATTGGTTTCTCCATCAGATTGAATGATTGAAGCATCCACTCCATCCATTGAAGTACCACTCATTAAACCTAATGCTGAATAAATTTTTCCCATTCTTATTTTTTTTTATTAAAATTTGTATATTGTAGAACTATAAACCTATGAATAAATTTTTAAAAGAATTTAAAGATAGAGGCTTTTTCTATCAATGTACTAACGAAAATGATTTATCTAAATTATTGGATAAAGAAAAAATCAATGGATATATAGGATTTGATTGTACTGCAGAAAGTCTTCACGTTGGTAGTTTGCTTCAAATAATGTGTTTAAGATTATTACAAAAACATGGTCATAGACCAATAGTTTTATTAGGAGGAGGAACAACTAGAATTGGAGATCCATCAGGAAAGGACAAAACAAGAGCTATTTTAAATGAAAAAGAAATAGAAAAAAATATTAAAAATATAGAAAAGATTTTAAAAAATTTCTTAGATATTAAAAATCCAAAAACAAAACCAATATTTGTAAATAATTATTCTTGGCTCAAAAATTTAAATTATATTTCTTTTTTAAGAGATATCGGTAAGCATTTTACAATAAATAAAATGCTAAGTTTCGATAGTGTCAAAACTAGATTGGAAAGAGAACAATCGTTGAGCTATATGGAATTTAATTATATGATTCTTCAGGCCTATGATTTTTTAGAACTAAATAAAAAAAAAAATTGTATTCTTCAAATGGGTGGATCAGATCAATGGGGAAATATTGTAAATGGTGTTGAATTGATAAAAAGATATTCTAATAAACAAGCTTATGGATTAACTACTCCATTAATAACCTTAGCTTCTGGTGCTAAGATGGGTAAAACAGAGTCTGGAGCTGTATGGTTAGATAAGAAATATTTATCACCTTATGATTACTGGCAATTTTGGAGAAATATAGATGATAGAGATGTTTTAAGGTTTCTTAAAATTTTTACAGATTTAAGTGTAGATGAAATAGAAAATATTAAAAATGATGATGTGAATAAATTAAAGATTGTACTTGCTAACAAAGCAACTTCTTTGTTGCATGGTAAGAAAGAAGCAAAAGCAAGTGAAGATACTGCAAAAAAAACATTTTCTGAAAATTCATTAGGTTCTGGATTGCCATTAATATCTATAAATAAAAAAAAATTGAAAGAAGAATTAAATATAATTGATTTAATTGTATTGTCTAAATTAGAAACTTCTAAAAGTGAAATCAGAAGATTAATTAAAGGTAATGGTATTAAAATAAATAACCAAATAATTAATAATGATAAACTAACAATTACAGAAGATTTGTTTCAAAATAATCTTATTAAACTATCTATAGGAAAAAAAAGACATATGAAAGTAATGTTAACTTAATTTTGTTTAATTTTTTCTAAAGTTCTTGTAATAAATCTCGGTGTTAATGTTTTAATTGGATTTACTGATGTTTTTAAATCTTTAGGAGGCCCTTTTATTTTAAAACTAACTCCAAAGACACCCTCACCTGTTTTTTTTCCAACTAAAATATTTCCTAAAAAAGGTATAGATCCTATGACTTTATTTAAAGTTGTTGCTGGAACAAGAGTTCCTCTTAAACTAACTAATTTATCAGATTCAATATACCCTTCCATTAAGATAGATATTGCTGGACCAATTGCATAAATTTCATCTATTGTCATTAATTGATTTTTGTTAGTAAATTGCATTTCAAATTCGTTAAACCTGATACCTTCACCAGTTAATAGATCTGCAACACCCTGTAAAGATGCCAAAGTAAGAATTTTAGTCAAAGCCGGGAGTTCATTTAATTTAAAGTCATATATTTTTAAAGTAGATTTTGATGTGTCATTTTTTTTAATAGAATAAAAATCGAGTGATCCATCTTTAAAACCTTTAATAAATTTATATTGATCTACGAGTGGTTTAGCTTCATCAGTAAAGAGGGTTGTTATTTTTTCATTTAGCTCGTTAGTTTTAATTGTAAAAGATAACTTTTTTTTATTAGGAAAGTCAGAATTAATTTCAAGATTTGAAATTTCATTATTAGATATAGTAAGATTACCATTAAGTTGAGAAAGATAATTTAATTTGTCGATATATGTTTTATTAATATTGATAATAATTTTTGTATTTAAATCATTAAATAATGAAGAAAAAATACTTTTTTTGCTATCGCTATTTAATGCTTTATCTATTAAAAAACTTGCGTCAAAAATTTTACCTTTTATCTCATAATTATTTTTGTTTTTTTTTAAATAAATTTGATTATTAATATTATTTTTATTTAATAGATTTAATTGAATACTTTTAAAATCATTTATTTTATAATTTTTATTTAAATCTAATTCATTTATCAAAAGTTGATTATCTTTTTCTTTGAAAGAAATTCTTTTAAGATAAAGAAAATCATTTTTGTCGTATCTGCCTTCTATAACTAAAGATGAAGCTTTTTTTTCTTTTTTTTTATAATTTAAAAAATCAACATAAATAGAATTATTATCTAAAAATATTTCTGAAATAAAATCATATTTTTTATTTTTAAAAGATATCTCATATTTAATTTTATCAATTTCTTTTTTTAAGATTAAATTACCTTTTCCTTTAATTGATAAATCGTTTTTAAGATAATCAATTTCTATATTGTGGTCGCTGAATTTAATTTTTCCGTCAAAGTTTGGAAGATATTCTTCAAATTTAATTCTATTAGACTCATAAACTAATTCTTTCAAATTAACTTTAGAATTTATATTTACATTGGAAATTTTTAATTTTTTATTGATCCTAAAATAAAATTTATTTTCACTACTTAAATTTAATTCTTTAAAACCAATGTCTTTAAAATTACTATTTAGATAAGTTGAAATTAATTCTGAACTTATAGCTTCCTCTGAATTTCGTACATCTCCTTCCACTGAATAATAGTTCTCTTTATTTTCAATTTTAATATTTTTAGATGCTAACTTTAAATTTTCAAAAATCAGGTTTGTTTTATCAAAATTAAAAAATTTATTCTTAATTTTAAAATTAAAATTTATTTTATCTATATTTCTTTTATTTAATAATTTTAATTCTGCATTAACTATAGAGCCTTCAATATTATAATTATTTTTTATATGACCACTATCGTCAAAATTTAAATTAATATTTGCTATTAAAGTTCCACCTTTTAACATTTTTCCTAAGATGTATAACTGAGGACTATTTTGAAAAACTATAGCTAAATCAATTATTTCTTTAATATTATTTTCCTTTGTAGATATTAAAACATTTTCTATAGCAAATCTTTTTTGAACAAATGATCCTATTGAAAAATTAGTTTCGAGTTTTTTTAATTCAATTTTTTTTTTATTTGCCACTAAAATTGGATCAAAAGTCTTTAATTTGATCGAAAAATTGAATATATCTAAAACAATCTTTACTTTCTGTAGTTCAATACTTATTTTTTCATTATTTTTTGAAATTTCATTCTTGATTAATTGATTAAATCTATTTGTCTCTACACCAAAATAACTTAGATATATTAGTGCTATTATAGCAGTTATCAAAAAAAACAAAAAATATTTAAAAAGACTCTTTATCATTAATTTTTATATAACGAACTTTCTAAAAATTCATCAATATCTCCATCCAAAACTTTATCTGGGTTAGAACTTTCACAATTTGTTCTATTGTCTTTTATAAGCCTATATGGATGTAAAACATATGACCTTATTTGATGACCCCATCCAATTTCTGATTTTGTGCTTTCTAAACTTTTTGACTCATCTTCTCTTTTTTTAATTTCATAGTCATATAATCTAGCTTTTAACATGTTCATACATGTTTCCTTATTTTTATGCTGAGATCTCTCATTTTGACATTGAACAACTATCTTCGAAGGTAAATGAGTAATTCTTACTGCGCTATCTGTAGTATTAACGTGTTGGCCTCCTGCACCACTAGATCTATAAGTGTCTATTCTTAAATCTTTTTCTATTATCTCTACGTCAATATCATCATTTATTACTGGGTAAACCCAAACACTTGCAAAACTAGTATGTCTACGTGCACCAGAATCAAATGGTGAAATTCTAACAAGTCTGTGAATACCAGACTCAGATTTTAGCCAGCCATAAACATATTCTCCAAGAATTTTAATTGTAGAAGATTTTATTCCTGCTTCATCACCTTTATGTTCACTAATTATCTGTGTCTTAAAATTTTTATTAGAAGACCATTTTAAGTACATTCTTCTAAGCATAGCTGCCCAATCCTGACTTTCTGTTCCCCCGGCCCCCGCATGAATTTCTATATAACTATCTAAACTATCACTTTGCTTTGATAAAAAACACTTTGTTTCATTTTTTTTAGTTCTAATTTTTAAATCATCAATATTTTTTGAACAATCATTAAGAATAGATTGATTATTCTCTTCTATACCCAGATTATAAAGTTCTGAAATTTCTTTACATTCTTTTACAGAACTATTGTAAGACTGTATTAAATCTTCCTGAAATTTTTTTTCTTTAATTACAGTTTGTGCTAATGATTTATTCTGCCAAAAATTGGCCTCTAACATCTTTAAATTATTTTTTTCTAATATTGAATAGATATTATTTTTTTCAAAGGTACTCCTTTATTCGTAAATTAATCTTATCTATTTCTAGCTTAATATCTAAAAAATTATCTATCATTAATAAAACTTTAATATATTATTATTTTTTAATCTATCATTAATCTCGTTAAATTCATCTTTTGTTAAATCAAGACTATCTTTTTTGAATACTTCTATTATTGTTTGTTTAGATCCAAAATTTGCTTTTTCTCCTGTTTTAGCATCAACAACCATCATCGTAATATTATTAGCTACTTTAAAAGGTCTAGCATCCTTTTTTTTAATTGCTTTTTTTACAAAATCTTTAAAAATTGGCATTGCTGTTTTTGCTCCAGTCTCATATCTACCAAGAGGTTTAGGTTCATCCATACCCACATAAACTCCTATTACTAATTTTGACGTATAACCAATAAACCAAGTATCTGTATTCTTGTTTGTTGTTCCTGTTTTTCCTGCAATATCAAGATTTAAATCACGAAGTCTTTTTCCAGTTCCTCTTTTTATAACTCCTTCTAGCATCGAAGTAGTTTGATAAGCAGATTCTGGTGAAAATACTTGAGGGAAATCGTCTGAAATTTTTGGAACTTCATCACTTAAATACGAAATTTGTTCACATTTTTTACACAACCTTTTTTCATTATTAAAGATAGTATTTCCTTCGCTATCTTGAATACGATCTATCATAATAGGGTTAATTTTTTTTCCACCATTAACGAAAGCACAATAAGCTGAAGTAAGTTTTAACAAAGTTGTTTCTGTTGATCCTAAAGAAATAGATAACAGTTCCTCTGGATTTTCATAAATTCCAAGTTTACTTGAAAAATTAACTATTTTTTTCAATCCAAGCTGTTGAGCTATTCTTACAGTCATTAAATTTCTAGATTTTTCAAGTCCAGTTCTTAATGTTGACGGACCATAGAATTTTTTTCCATAATTTTCTGGCTTCCATTTTTTAAGATCATAACCTTGTTCTAATACTAAAGGAGCATCTAATACTAGTGTGGATGGAGAAAAATTATTTTCTAATGCTAAAGTGTATATAAAAGGTTTGAAAGCTGAGCCCGGTTGCCTTAAAGCTTGTGTGGCTCTATTAAATTCACTTTTTTTAAAACTAAAACCTCCAGATAATGCTAACACTCTACCAGTAAATGGATCTATAACAACAATACCACCATTAACTTTTGGTAATTGCTTCAGTTCATATTCATTATTTTTTAAATATTTAACATAAATGATATCTCCTAATTTGAATAGGTCATTAAATTCTTTTTTAGTCCATAAAATATTTCTATAATTAATTACACCAGCTGTGCCATTTTCTGTTTCTATTAAAGTTGAAAATTTATTTATTTTTTTTACTTTTGCTAAGGTCCAATTAATTGAGTTTTCTAATCTTATTAAATCTAAATCTTTATCTTTGTTCCATTTAATAATATTTTTTTTATTTTTAATTGATCCTCTCCAACCTTTTCTTCGATCATATTTTTCAAGTCCATCTCTTAAAGAACTTGTTGCAATTTTTTGTAATTCTAAATTTATTGGTGTTTTAATATTGAAGCCCTGTTTGTAAACTTTATCAAATCCAAATTTTTTAACTATATCTTTTCTAATATCTTCAACATAATATCTTGTGTCTTCTAAATAAATTCTTTTTCTTTTTTTTAAAATAATATTTGAATTAATGAATTTTTTTAGTTCGTCTTTTTTGATATAATTATTTTCATACAAATTATTTAAAACTAAGTCTCTTCTAAATTTTGCTAATTTAGAATTTTTATAAGGATTATATCTACTTGGTGCTTTAGGCAAAGCAGCAAGTAAAGCAGCTTCTTCATAATTTAATTGGTTTATAGGCTTATCAAAGTATGTTAGGCTTGCTGAAGCTATGCCATACGATCCCTCGCCTAGATAAATTTCATTTAAATATAATTCTAAAATTCTTGTTTTTGTAAGAGCCCTCTCAATCCTAAAGGCTAATATTGCTTCTTTAATTTTTCTATTCAAGCTCACTTCATTAGTTAAAAGAAAATTCTTTGCTACCTGTTGTGTTATAGTTGAAGCTCCTTCTAATCGCCTAGAAGATAAATAGTTTTTAATATTATTTATAACAGCTCTGATTACTCCTTTTGCATCTACTCCTGGATGAGAAAAAAAATTTTTATCTTCAGCAGATAAAAAAGAATATATAACTTTTTCAGGAATTGAATTGTAAGGCACAAAGATTCTTTTTTGAGCTGAAAAATCACTCACAAGAACTCCTTCTCCAGAATAAACTTTGCTTGAAACTGGAGGTTTATAATTTTTTAAAAATTTATAATCTGGCAAATTATTAGAAAATGCCCATAAAATTGATAATATTATGACAGACCCAACCAATGCTGTGCTACAAAACAATATAAATATTCTTTTTAATAAAGTGCTCATTTTAGTATTATTTAATATACGAATTTGTTAAACTTATGGCATTAGAATTATACAAAATTTATATTAAATTAAAAATGAAACAATTAATCAAAATTATATGGAAAAAAATTTATACATTGATGCTTCGCATCCAAATGA
>MDSV01203396.1_pt1 | contig 10106 bp, 16 predicted proteins | sample 810851 | NCBI WGS metagenome assembly MDSV01 (sample SAMN05326640, study PRJNA326480) | marine metagenome | isolation source: seawater | place: Atlantic Ocean: North East | collected 2012
CACTTGCTGAGGCAGGGGTTGTATAGATAATGAAACAGAGATTAATGGAAGTACTTGATAGAAGCATATTTGAAGATGAAGAGTCTTTCGGGAGTAACTCTATTGATTCAATATTGGGCACATTTAAAACTGATGAGCCTCCAATAAGCGTATCAAGATTTGATTGGGAAATTCTAGGAGCCCCAGAGCGACTAGCTAAAAAGTTTACCTTTAAAAAAGGCTTAGGTTTGAGAGAGTTCTTAAATCGTGTTTTAGACTATCAGGATTATAAAAAGCATCATGCAAAGCTTATAGTTGAGTTTGAAACAATAATAGTTGAGACATATACACATGACTTTGAAGGTGTTACTGAGCTTGATCACGAAATGGCAAATTTCTGTGATGAAACATTTAGTGAGATAAGAAGTCGATATACAGGTGGAGGTTCACATGGAATTGAAAGTTAGCGAAAATGAAACACTTATGATGAGTGATGACCTTGTACACAGTGTAGACCTTAGCGAATTTTATGAAAAAACAGTATACTCTGACTATAGTTTAATAATTAAGTTTTTAGAATCTTCTCTTTCATTTCCTATAACAGAAATGGAGTATTCCTCTAGTGATAAAAAATACGTGTTTCATCTGGTTAATTCGACAAGTAATATAAATTCTCTCTTGACTTCAAAAGAATTTGATCAGATATCTGTATTACAGGGTGAAGGTACAATTCTATCTCTTGAAAGTAGCGAAGTTGAATCATTTTCATATACAGCAGCACTTGTTGGAAATACTGCACCGATTAAATTGACATTATCACTAGTGTGAAATATTTAGAATAGAGGACTTAAACATGGCAAAGAAATTTAATTTTGATAAATTTATAAAAGATATTGATAAAAGATCAAAGCAGCAAAATCTAAAAGAGCAAGAAAGAATAGAAGCTGATCAAGATCTACCGCAAAGAAGATATAATCATCTTTATAGAGAGCATTGGCAAAACTCTGTAAAATATGGTAAGAAAAAATGACAATGCTTAATATTAAAACATCATCCGATCTTGAAGAGTTTTTAAAAGTTCTTGCAGAAGAGAGTGTCAAAGCATCAAGGCAATCACTATCTGAAGATTCAGAGCAGTCTCAGTTCATGGCAGCACTTGAAAAAGATAAAAAACTCTATAGTCAGGGTCTACATGAGCAAGAAGAAGATGAAGAAGAGTCAGCAGAAGAGCTTATGGGTGGTGAGGATGAGGAAGAAGAAGTAGAAGAAGAGCCCGCTGAAGAAGAAGAAGTAGAAGAAGAACCTGCAGAAGATCTTGCAGACGAGAAGCCTGAAGATAGTGAGCCTTCTTTAAAGCCAAGTTTTATCACTGTTAGAGACGATATAAACGACATAAGAAGCGGAACATCTTTAAAGATACCTGATACAAAGCAAGGTCTTGAAACATATGTTGGAAGGCTATCTGATGATGAAAGACAGGTTCTTTCTACATTTTTAAAAGCAATTGCAAATATTATGCATGGAAGAGTAACAGGCGATGATGCTCAAGACCCAAGTGATGATCCAGTCTCTCTAGGGGTTGGCGCATCTGACGATTCCGAAGAAGGTGACGAAGAAGAAGGCGGCGCCGAGAGTAGTGAAGAAGAAGGTGGCGAAGACACATCTCCTCCAATAAAAGTTGGAAAGGAAGAGGAAGCGCTAAAGGAAGCGTTTAGAGAAAAAGTTTTGCGCTTAATGAATTCATAAATTATAAATTTTAATAAAACACAGTAGGATTAAACTATGGCAGTTGAAGTAAAGGTGATTGATCTACCTCGCGGTGGTCAGCTTGAAGTTGAATGTACGAAAAAATTTCTAGATGTCGTGAGACAGTCTAAAGGGTTTGGGTCACAATACATTGTTACAGATAAAGATATTAGAGAATTTATTCATAGCGCCTTTAAAATTGCTATTGACAAAGCAGAATCTTCAGGATTTCAAGAAGTTCAAGAGTAATCATAGTATCTTTGTAATATTTAGTTAAGAGGCTAAAATGAAAGATCTTGATCTTTTGAAAGATATTATAGTAGAAGCTGTTGTTAATGAGAAACCATTTCAGCTAGAAGACGGAAGACTTTTAGACTATGGATCCAAAAAGCATATAAAAGAGCTAGACAGGATGATTCGTGAGCTTGACTTCTTGAGGAAGCAGCTTAAGGCAAAAAGTGTAAGAAAAGAAAGGTATACAATAAGCAGGGCTATTGATAGCATAAGACACATAAAGAGAGCAGCAAAGAGATCTGGAATAAGAAGAGGTCTGCTAAGTGAGGATGACTAATGAAATTAGGATTATTTGGGGGAGGTTTTAAACCGTTTACAACGGGTCATTTTTCAAAACTAAGCCTTGCCCTACAAGAAAATGATAAAGTGATCTTTTTTTATTCTACTGCTTCTAGACAAAAAGGTTCTGGGTTTAACTACACACAGGAAATGGCATCACAGGTTTTCGATATTGTCTCTGGTGCACTAAAGAGAGTGTATGGTGATAAGATTATTATTAACCCAATAAAACCTAACAGCGAGGGAGTAGCAGAATCAACACCAATAAGGGAGACATTTAAAATTATAGACTATGTCGCAAAAGATGACCCGCAAATGACTGTTGCATATGGAATAAACCCATCAAATGTTCAGACTCTAACAATTTATTCAGACCCAAGAGATATAAAATTCTATACTAAAAACATTGGAACACAAAACGAACAGAAGTATTTTGGAGATCTAGTCAAGACAGGTCGTCTAAGATTTGATTCTGGGCTAACTGATGATGGCGGGATTGATAGGATGATATCATCTATGAGAACTTTTTATCCTGGTTCAGAAAATGAAGAGCTTGAGAGTTTAATTTCTGTAAGGGGCACTCAAGTAAGAGCATGCGTAGTCGGAGGAGATTGTGAATCATTAAGAAGATACCTTCCTGATTTCTTAAACACAAAAGAGAAAAATAAGATCATAGATATTATGTTTCAAAAACCAACACTAACTTCAGAAAGCTTGCTTAGAGCTTTTATTAAAACAAAGCTGGTAGGATAGATGGCAATTATACTTCCCCCAACAGTTGTTAAAAAAGCAGCACAGAGATTTTTATCTAAAAAAATAATTTATGAGCAGTTTGAAGGTCATATTTTAAACTTTTATGAAGATATGTCTATGCCTCTCTCTGAGCTATTTGAAGTTATTCAAGCAGTTATAAACGGTGAGCTATACGATGTTCAAGAGAAAATGGATGGTCAAAATTTAACTTTTACTGTAATGAACGGAGAGCTTCTATTTTATTCAAAAGGTGCAAGCTATAGAAATGTTATTGCAGGGAAAGGTCTTAACAGGGATGCAATACAGCAAAAAGGATATAATGAAAGTGTTAGAGCAGCATTTACAAAAGCATACGATGCACTATCACCTATTGCTATACCCTATGCTGAGACTCTTTTTCAAAATGGAAGAGTTTTAGTTGAAGCAGCTCTTTTAACTCCTGAAAATCCAAACACAATCATTTATGATGCACCTAGTATTAGATTTATTAAAGCAGCAGCTGTTGCACCCGATACAGTTCTTGATACTTCGTCATATGAATCATTTATAAAAAATGCAAGCAACGTTGCAAATCAAGAGTTTCAGATGGGACCTGTTCCGTATGTCAAGCTAGAAAGAGCTCTTGAACAATCAGACGCTCTTGCAGAGGAAATTAGGTCAGGATTGTCAAGCCTAATGAGTGATTACGGGCTTTCTATGAAAAACACTGTTGGAGATTTAAGTATAGAAATGGTTAAGAAAAGGCTTAGGTCTCTAGGGTATGTTCCTGAAAGTCTGCTTGATGCATCTGCTTCAAGAATAGTAACTGGAAAGGGATCTATTGCAAATGTATTTAAAAAAGCAGCGCCTGAATCCTGGCCTCAGTTTCAGAAAATTATTACTACAAACAGGGCACCCTTTCTTGCAGAAAGCATTCTTGAGCTTGAATCAATTATTCAAAAAATTGGAATTCTTGCGTTTAGAAATATTGAATTCTCACTAAAGGCAAGTAACAAAGAAGACCTTGTCTCTTTTGTAAAGCAGACAAGAGATGCACTTTCTCAAGGAAGAATACTAACTGATCCTAAAAAACTAGAAGGAATTAGAGTTGCGCTAGAAAGGATTGGTGGATCAGAAGATCTTTTTGAAAAATCAGTAGAAGGAATAGTTTTTCAGTGGAAAGGAAAGACACGAAAGCTTACTGGATTGTTTACACCGATTAACAAGCTTAGGGGCTTCTTCGCCTATGGTGGAGCACAAGTCCAGCCACTGCAAAACAGCCCAGGTCAGCCCCAGATGGAAAGCAGTCCTAGAGGTGGTAAAGTTCTATTAGGAGAGGGCGGAAATGCATTCAAGAAGCAAGATGATCAAGGAAACAAGGTTGTTGTAACATCATCTGATCCTATACCTAGAAACCTAGCAGAAAAAATAATAAGCGATGTGGTTTCTAATGTTATTTCTCCCTTAGGGCTAGATTATGAAGCAGCTGGTAGCACTGCAACGGATAAGAAATCAATCGGAGACGTTGATCTGATTGTAAGTGAGCCAGACGTAAACAAGCTTATTCTAGGTCTAAAGTCTCTTCCGTACCTTAGAAATGAAATAGTGACTGGTGTTCCTAGAGTGCTAAAGCTTCCTGGTGGAAAAGCTGCTACTATTATGGTTGATGTCAATGGAATATATTATCAAGTTGACATCTTTACAAGCGACAATATAAGCAATACATCTTGGGAGCTTTCTGGAGGGTCAGAGGGCAAAGTTAAAGGAGTGTATCACAAGCTGCTTCTGTCACTGATTGCAAAAATAGCAGGCGAAAGAGAATCAACTCCAGAAAAAATAATTAAATATACTTTTCAATTTCCAGGCGGCTTGAGGAAAAAAGTAAATGGTGTATTAGAGGAGTTTATTCAAGGACCTGATAATTATTTGCCTATCGTTGGAATAAACGTAGATAAGTCAAGCATAAAAACATTTGAAGATCTTGTCGACTATATTAGAGGAGATTTATCAAATCCAATACTAGCCGAATCACTTGAAAGGTTTGAAGAGTATATTTCAAACAGGCTAAACGCTTCTTCAGGAAAAGTCCAGCAAGAGGCACAAATGTCACTAGACTATATACGCGGTCAATCACTCTCTGAAATAAAGCAGCTTAAAGAAATTATAAGATTAATGTTTTAATATTGTAAGATTATTTATATTTAAACAAGGGCACATAGATGAAAAGATATAAACATAGCATTGACAACGTTTCTGATGAAACTCTAATCAAAGAATATGTTTCTCAGGTGCTAGGTGAAAGACAGCAGTCTGCAGATGTCCAAGTTGGGACTGATGCAAATGTATATAAGGCAGACATTCGGTGGCGAGACGTCAAGGCTGCTGGTACAAGATTTCTTGACGCAGTAAGAGGAATGATTGGAGATGCAATTGCAATTCTTGGTTCGATTGTTTCGACAGGTGTGGCATTTGGAGAGCTTGCATTTAATGGTATTGCGAAACTCTTTGGAGATCCTTCAAAGACAGATAGCATTCTTCTTTCTCAAAGAGAGACATATAATAAATTTAAAGCTGTGGGTGGCATAGTAAAGGGCAAACAGGCATCTCTTGGGGGTACAGGTCCAGACACTTTATCACAAATAAAAGGATTGATTGGAGAATCTAAGCTTGCAGAGAATATTCAGTTTGGTCATCTTTTAATGGAGCAAGCTGTTGCAAGAGACCAGTTTGTTGATTCAGTTAGAAAAAGCGTTGATGATTTTGTAACAAAGTTTAAGGAAATGCAGGCCGGCGGAAAGGATATCAAGTCTGCAGTCCAAGACATAGCATCACTAACAGGTGTAACGCCTGCAAAAGAAATCATCGGCCTTGAAGACAAAAAGACTGCTGAATCTATGTCAGGTGAAACTATCGATCATCAGGATTTAGAAAAAATAAAGTCACACGCAACTGATAATCTTATACCCTCTCTAATTGGACCATATGCAGTTGCGTATTTAACTAACGCTGCATCTCAAATAACTGACGAGGTTTCAAAAGAAAACCCAGATTTAGTTCCAGAAATTTCACAAATTTACAAATCAGCAATTTCAGAATTTGAATAAACGTCGAGATAAGATGTGATATTATGATTTTATCTATCACGTTTGGAGAAAGAGATGGTAAATAGCAGTAAAAACAATTGGGTACCTGAAATAATGTATGAAGAGGCAGCTGAAGGAGAGTCTTCTCAGATTCCGTTTATAATGGTTCCGTCAGAAGAGTTGATGCCTCAACTTCTTTATATTTTTGAAAGCAGAGAGACAGGTGAGTTTGAGCCCGGCCTGGAAGGAGAAGAGGTTCCTGTGATTGAATGGGATCTTCACCAGTATGCAGACATGGCGATTTTAAAGAGCAATCTAGACTTAGACCTATATGACAAGGTTAGAAACGCTCTTGGTCTAGAGAGTATGGCATCTGCAATAACAAAGGGCAGAAAGATTACTCAAAAAATTAGAGACACAGTTGAAGAAAATAACTAAGTGAAAATACTTCAATTGCTTAATAGTTAATATAGCAAACTTTATTAAAAGGAAAAAGTGTTATGCGGTTTGATGCAAGTAGATTATCTGTTTTAGCAGGGATTGGTTCATCTTCTAGATCTAGAAGATTAAATGAAGGTACACATCAAGAGATTGATGATCTTAAAGAGATCGAAGAATACGATGAAGGTGACGATCTTGATGATGGCGGAGACATGAAAGAAGGCGATGATCTTGACGACGGCGGAGACATGAAAGAGCTTGACATGGACGAAGACATGGATGAAGACATGGATGAAGACGATACAGTAATGTTAGAGCTCGGTAACCGCAGAAAGAGAGACGAGTACGGTGATACAGATGAACATGGACATCAGCTTGCAGAGAACCAGGTCCTTGAAATAGACGAGAAAATGCTTAGAAGAGAAATTCTTCGCATGAGAAATCAAAGAAAGCAAAGTCTCGCAGAGAGAAAGCTTAGAAGTGCTGTTAGACAGCAGATTAAAGAAGTTATGTTGGATAGAGTTTTAAATGAAGAAGATTCCGATGCTGACCTTAACTACAGCTCTGATTGGGTGTATGGTAAGAACAAGCCAAAAAGAAGCAGAAAAGGTTATGTTGCTCGTGGAGGCTTTAGCATAGGATTCGAATAGAATGAAAATTCACCCAACAGTTATTGAAAAACTAGTCACAATTTATACAAATTACGGTGGCTTTAAAGAAGAGACTAGACTGAGAGATGCTCTTGGTCGACTTGATCTCACAGAGTATACACAACAAACAGGCGAAGGCAAGACTTTTCTAGTCCTTACTGAAGACATTAGCAATCATATGAAAAATTTAAAGTCTTAGACTTTTATTTTTTTTATTTTCTGCTGTATTGTTTTAGTGAGGTTTCTATGAAATACAATGTAGGTCAAACAATATTCGCCATGCTTAAAAAGCAAAAACAGGTCATACCTGTTCTTGTTGTTGAAGAGCTGACTAGAAAAAGAGTCGATGGAGAGTCTTTTACTTATACTGTTCAGCTTCCTGATGATAAAAATACACAAGTCCAGCTAGACAAGCTTGATGCAGATGTTTTTGATACAATTGACGGTGTAAAAGAGTCAATGTTAAGCTCTGCAGCTCAAACAATAGAAAAAATTATAACACGCGCAGAAAAGATTCAAAGTGAATACTTTTCAAAAAGCAATGATAAAAACATTGCAGAGATAGAGAGCGAAAATAATAATTCTATGCAAGTAGACTTAGGCAACGGCGTAAAAGGGAAAGTAAATCTTTCTAATTTAAAACAGAGAGGAATACTCTAATGGAAAAACAGCTTTCAGAATTTGAACTAAGCTCACTTAGGGATAAAGGAATACTTAGAGAAAATGAAGTAGCATATAAAGTTGGCGATCTAGTGGTTGCAGAAAATGTTATTACTAGAGAGAGAAGAGTTCTTGAAGAGATTGTTAATGAAAACAGAAAAAGGATACTGAAAGGATGACAATAAAGCACTCAACAAAAATTGTTAAGTTCGATCTGGACGCGAGAGAGAGAATTCTTGAAGGTGTAAACACACTTGCAAATGCAGTAAAGATCACAATGGGCCCTAGAGGAAGAAATGTAATTATAGAAAACCCTGCTGGGACGCCCATACTGACAAAAGACGGTGTTACTGTTGCAAGAGCAATAAATCTTAAGGATCAGTTTCCAGACTTGGGAGTTCAGCTGATTAAGGAGGCAGCCTCTAGAACTGCTGAGGTTGCAGGTGATGGGACAACGACAGCAACTGTTCTTTCACAAAGTATATTTTCAGAAGGACTAAAGATGCTTGCAGCAGGATTCCCTGCAATTGATCTAAAGCGCCAGATAGACGAAGCAGTAAAGCTAATAATAGAAAATATTGATAACGAGTCTGTTGAAGTAAGATCTAAAAATGAGATTAAACAGATTGCATGTATATCTGCAAATGGAGAGAAAGAAATCTCAGAGCTAATATTTAATGCTCTAGAAGCTGTAGGCCAGGATGGTGTTGTAACTGTTGAAGAGGCGAAAGGATACCATTCTTCTCTAGAAGTCGTAGAAGGATTAAACTTAAATAGAGGATACCTTTCTCCATACTTTGTCACTGATCAAGATAGAATGATATGTGAAATGAACAAGCCAAGAGTTCTTGTCTATAACAATAGAATATCTAGCCTTTCTGAGATTGCACCGGTTCTAGAGAAAGTTGTCGGATCAGAATCAGGTGTTTTAATAGTAGCTGATGATGTTGAAGGGGATGCAATGCAAGGTCTCGTTTTAAATAGGATAAAAGGCTCTCTTAAAGTGTGTGCAATAAAAGCCCCAGGGTATGGTGAGAACAGAGTTGAAATATTAAACGATATAGCGATTATGCTTGGGACAAAAGTTTTAACAGGTGCTGACAAGGATGAGATTAAGGAGCTTGAGCTTTCTGATCTTGGCAAGTGTAAAAGAGCAATAATAAAAAGATCAAACACTGTTCTTGTCGGATGCATGGGCGATGAAGATTTAATACATGATAGAATTAAAGCTTTAAGATCAGAGCTTGAAAGCCCAGCAATTGGAGAAGCAGAGAGACACGATGTATCACAAAGAATATCAAAGCTCTCAGGTGGTGTCGCAGTTCTTAGAGTTGGAGGAGCAACAGAGGCTGAGCTTAGAGAGAGAAAAGATAGAGTTGATGACGCACTTCACGCAACAAAGGCTGCTATTAGCGATGGGATTCTTCCTGGTGGCGGAGTATCTCTCGTTAGATCTTCTGAGAAGCTTTTAAATAAAAACAACATTCCAGGATACACAGTTGTAAAAAATGCATGCGAAGAGCCTCTTAAGCAAATTGTAAGAAATGCAGGAGGAACACCTGAAGTGATTTTGGAAAAAGTTAAAAGTCTATCCAACACTCAGGGATACGATGCATACAATGATTCATTTGGAGATATGTTTGAGATGGGAATAATTGACCCAACAAAAGTTGTAAAATCAGCATTAGAAAATGCTTCTGCTGCAGCATCAATGCTTCTCACAGTCGGGTGTGCAATGATTTCAGATGACGATAGTCAAAATCTACGCGATATCTTTTAGCAAGAATTAATAACAACCCAGAGTTTTAAACATATTTATACTCGGAAGGAATTTCCAAAATGAGTAAAAATAAGAAGATACTTGCCTCACTGATATCAAAGATTATCAATGAAAGTGAGTTTAAGTTAAAAAGAGAAATAGTAAAGACAACACTTCGGTTAACATGTCTAGAAGATACACATGTTCCTGATCTTATGACAAGAGTGAGAATTCTCCCATCTGTTGCAGTTGTAGGTCAAAAAGAAAGAGTCGTAAGGCCTACTGGCGGAAATGTCACACTAAGTCTATATGTAAAATATCTTCCAACAGTTAGTGAAACTCTATATGAAAGTCTTGTATCACTTTCAAAAAAGGTAAAGTCTCTACCCGGTGTTGAGGTTGTTTCAGTTGTCACAGTCGATGGCAGGTCTGTCCTCTTCAAGGGAGAGAAAATTGTCATCTAAAAAAAAGAAAGTAAGATTA
>MDSV01218697.1_pt1 | contig 10104 bp, 6 predicted proteins | sample 810851 | NCBI WGS metagenome assembly MDSV01 (sample SAMN05326640, study PRJNA326480) | marine metagenome | isolation source: seawater | place: Atlantic Ocean: North East | collected 2012
CTTGAATTTAACGTCGACAACTGCACCGATTAATTGTGTTATGACACCTTCTTTATTCATTATAAACTTTCAGCTCCTGAAATTATTTCTATTAATTCTTTTGTTATAGATGCTTGCCTGCTTCTATTATAATTTATTGTAAGTTTATCAACTAAATCACCAGCATTTCTAGTAGCATTATCCATGGCTGTCATTCTTGAACCCTGTTCGCTTGCAGCATTTTCCAGAAAAGCTTTAAAAATTTGAACTGATACATTTTTTGGCAACAAATCTTCTAATATTTCGTCTTCGTCTGGTTCAAATTCGTAGAAGATTAGATCTGCTTTGGTTTTGTCCTTATTTTTAATAAAAGTTGGGATTATTTGCTCAGCTTGAGGAATTTGAGTAATTACATTTTTAAAATTATTATAAAATATAAAACATTTATCAAACTGCTCTTTTTCGTATAATTCAATTACTTTTTTACCAATTTCATTAGCCTCTTTAAATGTGATTTTTTTTTTATCTTTAAAACTTTTTTTGTCAATTATATACTCGCCATACTCTGATTTTATTTGATCATGTCCTTTGCTCCCGACGGTAATTATTTTTAATTCTTTTCCTTCATTTAAAATATTTTTAAAGTGTTTTTTAGCTAGTTTACAAATGTTAGAATTGAACCCTCCACACAAACCTCTGTCAGCAGTTATAACCACACACAGATAAACTTTGTCTTTACCATTACCAGCTAATAATTTCGGAGCATTAGTGTCATCGGAAATTGAATTGGTTAAATTTAAAATTATATTTTGCAGTTTTTCACTGTACGGTCTTCCCTTTTCAGCATTTTCTTGGGCTTTTTTTAATTTAGCTGCAGCTACCATCTTCATTGCTTTAGTAATTTTTTGAGTTGATTTAACACTTTTAATTCTTTTCTTTAAATCGTCCAAACTAGGCATTATTAACTTCCTTTTTTTGAGCCTGTATTACTTCAACTAGTTTATTTTTAATTTCATCTTCTAATTTTCCTGAAGAATTTATATTTTCTAATATTTCAGAATAATCATTTCTAACTTTTTCAAGAAGATCAGTTTCAAATTTTTTTATCTTATTTAGTTCAATGTCGTCGAGATAGCCACCTACTCCAGTAAAAATTGATACTACTTGTTCTGCTACCGTTAGAGGTGAGTATTGATTTTGTTTAAGAAGCTCAGTTAGTTTAGACCCTCTATTCAAAAGTTTTTGAGTTGAAACATCTAAATCTGATCCAAATTGGGCAAAGGCAGCCATTTCACGGTATTGTGCAAGTTCAAGCTTGATAGAACCTGCAACTTTTTTCATAGCTTTTGTTTGTGCGGCAGAACCGACTCTTGAAACAGAAAGACCAACGTTTACTGCTGGTCTTATACCTTGGTTAAATAGCTCAGTTTCTAAAAATATTTGTCCATCGGTAATTGAGATAACATTTGTCGGGATGTACGCAGAAACATCTCCTGCTTGAGTTTCTATAATTGGTAAGGCAGTTAAAGAACCCCCTCCATTTTTTTCATTTAATTTTGCTGCTCTCTCTAAGAGTCTGCTGTGTAAATAAAAAACATCACCGGGATAAGCTTCTCTCCCCGGAGGTCTCCTCAGCAATAATGACATTTGTCGATAAGCAACTGCTTGTTTTGATAGATCATCATAAATTATTAGGGCGTGCATACCATTGTCTCTAAAATATTCACCAATTGTACAGCCTGTATAAGGAGCTAAAAATTGTAATGGTGCAGAGTCTGAAGCTGTGGCCGATACAACAGTAGTATATTTCATTGCACCTGCGTCTTCCAAAGTTTTAACTATTTGAGCAACGGTTGATCTTTTTTGACCAATTGCTACGTAAACACAATATAATTTTTTCTTTTCATCGCTAGACTCGTTTATTGCTTTCTGATTAATTATTGTATCTATTGCAACTGCGGTTTTTCCGGTTTGTCTATCACCAATAATAAGTTCCCTTTGACCTCTACCAATCGGTATCAAGGTATCAATTGCTTTTAGGCCTGTTTGCATAGGTTCATTTACAGATTGACGCGGTATGATACCAGGGGCTTTTACTTCAACTCTTTTTCTCTGAACCTTAGATGATAAATTTCCTTTTCCGTCTATTGGTAAACCTAATCCATCTACTACTCTTCCAAGTAATTCTTTACCTACTGGAACATCAACTATTGAGTTTGTTCGTTTAACGGTATCGCCTTCCTTAATTTTCCTGTCATCGCCGAATATAACTATACCAACGTTGTCACTTTCTAGATTTAATGCCATACCTTTTGAGCCATCGTTAAATTCAACCATTTCTCCCGCTTGAACATTATCTAAGCCAAAAACTCTGGCTATACCATCTCCCACGGTTAACACCTTTCCTACTTCAGAGACCTCAGCTTTTTCTCCAAAATTTTTAATTTGTTCTTTAAGTAGTTTTGTTATCTCAGAAGGATTTATTTCCATTTTAGCTATCAATCATTAATTGTTTAATTTTTTTTAGTTTATTACTCACAGAAGTATCTATCAACAAACTTCCTAATTGAATTTTTATACCGCTTATTAGGCTTTTGTCTACTTTATAATTAAAATTAATACTAGAGTTTATAGATTTTGATATTTCTTGATTTATTCTGTTTTTTTCGCTCTGTGATAGGTCTTTTGAAGATATTAAAACCGCATTCACAATCCCTTTTCTTTTTGAGTTTAACTTTACGAATTTTTCTAAAATTTTATCTAAAAAATAAATTCTTCTTTTTTTTATAATGAACTGTAAAAAGTTTTCTAAAGTTTTATTTAAATTTATAATTTTTGATATTTCCTTGAATATTTTACTTTGAGCCTCTAATTGATGGGTTGGGTTTTTTAAAAAGTTTAGAAAATTTGAATTTTCTTTACAAATCTTAAGAAGAATTAAGATATTTTTTTCAATTTCCTCAACCTCTGAGTTTTCGCTTGCCAGTTCTAGTAAAGCTAAAGCGTAACGCTCTGAGGTCTCATTTGAAAATGTCTTTACACCGCTCAAGTTTCAATCCTGTTTAGAATTATTTTTGAAATAAATGGTCCTAACATAGCTTAAAAGGCCCTTCAAGGTGATATATTAAATTAAGCAAAATTAATTGGATCAACATCAACTGTAAGTTTAATTTTTGATGATATATTTAGCTTTTCTAAAACTTTAGCTAGGGGCTTTTGACACATGATCTTGTTTTTTGAGCGTATTAACAATCTGGTTCTGTATTTTTTTTTCTTTTTAAAAATAGGAGAGTCTACTGGACCAAGTATCTGGATGTGGTCTAATTTTTCAATTTTTCGTTTTATTTCTAAAGCACCTCTATAGCTATTTTCTCTTGAATTTGAAGATATTATTAAAGCAATAAATCTTGAGTAGGGTGGAAGATCGTTCAGCTTTCTTAATTTTAACTCATTAAGAAAAAAGTTTTCAATATTATTTTCTAAGACATTTTTTAGTATATGGTTATCTGGATTTATAGTTTGATATACTATTATTGATTCTTTTGAAAATCTTCCAGCTCTTCCACTAAGCTGGTTATAAAGTTGAATATTTTTTTCGGTAGTTCTTAGATCATAGTCCTTACCACTAAAATCTGCGTCTACAACTACAATACAATTCAACTTAGGAAAGTTAAAACCTTTTGAAATCATCTGTGTACCAACTAAAATATCTATTTTTTCCTCACTAATTTGATTAATTAATTTCTCAGATTGTTTTTTTTTTGCAAGATAATCGCTAGAGAAAATTTGAATTTCTTTTTCAGGAAATAAATTTTTTAATTCTTCAAATATTTTTTCAACACCTGGTCCATACATGGAAAAATCACAATTTAAATTGCCCTTTTGACATTTATTTTTTGCATTGTTTTTATATCCACAGTGATGGCAGATAGTTTCATTTAAAATTTTATGATAAGTTAAATAAATTGAACAGTTAGGGCAAATATGTCTGTAACCACATTTTTTGCAGATAAGGAAAGGGGCATAACCTCTTCTATTTAAAAAAAAAAGTACTTGATTTTTTTTTTTTAAATAATTTTCTACAATTTTTATCGTCTCATTTGAGATAAATTTTTTTTTTAAGTTTTCAAGGTTTAAGTTTATAACTTTAGTTTTAGGTAAAGGATAATTTTGGAATCTTTTTCTTAATTCAATTTTTTTATATTTTTTGTTTTGAATATTATTATAAGTTTCTAGAGAAGGAACTGAAGTTATTAGATGTATTGGAATATTTTCAATTGAAGCTCTGGAGATTGCCATATCTCTAGCATTATATATTACGCTTTCTTCTTGTTTGTAAGAAGTGTCATGCTCCTCATCTACAATTATTAAACCTAATTTTTTAAATGGTAAAAATAAAGATGACCTTGCGCCTAGGACTATTTTAATTTTATTTTTTGCGACTGCTTGCCAGATTTCAATTTTTTTATTCATACTAATTTTTGAATGCCAAATTGCTGGCTCATAACCAAAAAATTGAACAAATCTGCTTTTAAATTGAGTTGTAAGAAATATCTCAGGTATTAATATTAAAGCTTGTTTATTTTCTTGTATAAGTTTTTTTATTCTTTCAAAATATACAATTGTTTTTCCAGAACCAGTAACACCTAATAGAACAGAAACAATAAATTTATTTCCTAAGCCAATAAGACTATTTAAGGCGTTTTGTTGATCTGAATTTAAGATATATTTTACAGCTTCATTTTTTTTTTTTGAAATTTTTTTTTTTTTAATTTCATCAAATTTTTTTAAGTTTCCTAAACACATTTTTAAAATCATCCCTTTTGGAACGAGATTATAGGTTGAGAACCAATTTATAAACCTGATCATTTTTTTATCTAAGCAAATATTCGATATTTTTTTTTCTACTTTTTTAAGCTTAATTTTTTTTCTTGTAGCTCTAATCTCATCCCATATAACACCAATTTCTTTTTTATTTCCAAATGGGACAAGAACTATATCTCCTTGTTTGAGACCCTTAATGTTTTGAGAGTTATTAAGATATGTAAACGGATGGTTAAAAACTTTTGGTAATAGAACGGGCACTTCCATAATTAAATTCTATTTAATTTTTTACAAATTAAAAATGAATTGGTCTCTTATCAACAGCCAATGCAGCTTCTTTTATCGCTTCTGTGTGGGTTGGGTGAGCATGACATGTTCTAGCTATATCTTCTGCGCTAGCCCCAAATTCCATTGCAAGAGCCATCTCAGCTATCATATCACCACTATGAGGCCCAATAATATGTACTCCTAGTACCCGATCAGATTTACTATCTGCTAAAATCTTTACAAAACCGTCTGTTTCATTGTTAACTTTTGCTCTTGAATTGGCCATAAAAGGGAATTTCCCAACTTTATATGAAATGCCATCCTTTTTTAATTGTTCCTCTGATTTACCTACGTAAGCCACCTCTGGCGAAGTATAAATTACTCCTGGTATTACATTGTAATTAACATGTCCAGATTGACCTGCTAATAATTCTGCAACTGCAATACCTTCCTCTTCAGCCTTATGAGCTAGCATAGGTCCATCAATGACATCTCCAATTGCGTATATGTTTTCAACATCTGTTTGAAATTTTTTGTTGACCTTTATTCTTCCCTTATCGTCTTTTTTTACACCAACTTTATTTAGGTTAAGCCCTTCTGTATAAGGTTTTCTGCCAACAGCTATTAAAGTTTTATCTGCTATAATAGTTTCTTTGTTATTTTTTTCGTTGTTTTGATATTCAATTTTAACGTCGGAACCTTGGTCTTCAATTGTAATTACTTTAGAATTAAGTTTGAAATTAATACCTTGTTTAGTTAAAATTTTTTGAAATTCGTTTGATATCTCCCTATCCATTCCAGGTGTAATGTAAGGTAAATTTTCTATTACTGTGACATCAGCCCCTAATCTTTTCCATACTGAACCCATTTCTAGACCGATATAACCACCTCCAATTACTACTAGAGATTTCGGAACTGAGTTGAGGGATAGCGCTGCTGTGGAGGAAATAATATTTTTTTCATCTATTTTTACCCCTGGAATTGTTGTAGGAGATGATCCTGTTGCTATAATAATATTTTTTGTGTTAAAGGATGATTTCTTACCTTGGTCGTAGACAACAACATTTGTTGGTGAAAAAATAACTCCTTTGCCTTTTAAATAACTTACCTTGTTTTTTTTAAATAAAAACTCAACACCTTTTGTTAAGATATGGACAGATTTTTCTTTATTGCTCATCATCTTTTTTATATTAAGTTTCACATCTGACACCTCTATTCCTTGGGTAGAAAAATCCTTTTTAACTTTGTGATAATTTTCTGATAGATTTAACAAGCTTTTTGAGGGAATACAGCCAACATTTAAACACGTGCCACCTAAAGTTCCTCTGCTTTCAACACAAGCTACTTTTAATCCTAATTGAGCAGCTCTTATAGCACAAACATAACCCCCGGGCCCTCCTCCAATAACAATTATATCAAAATTATCGCTCATGACTTATAGATTTAAAAAAAGTCGTTTAGGTTGTTCTAAAGAGTCCTTGACTATCTTTAAAAATGAAACTGCTTCCTTTCCGTCTATTATTCTGTGGTCGTAAGAAAGCGCCAAGTACATCATCGGCCTTATTTTTACCTCTCCATCTTCTACTATTGCTCTTTCAATAATATTATGCATTCCAAGAACTGCAGATTGAGGAGGGTTCAAAATTGGAGTCGACAACATAGAACCATAAATTCCACCGTTAGTAATTGTAAATGTACCTCCTTGTAGATCCTCAATAGTAATTTTACCTTCTCTTGCTTTTTGACCTAAAGAGCTTATATTTTTCTCAATATCGGCAAATGATAATTCATCAGAATTTTTTACTACAGGTACCACTAAACCTTTATCCGTACCAACAGCTATACTTATATTGTAATAATTTTTATATACGATTTCATCACCTTGAATTTCAGCATTAATAGCAGGATAATTTTTTAAGCCTATGATACAAGCTTTTACAAAAAAGGACATGAAGCCAAGTTTCACAGAATACTTTTTTTGAAAATCTTCTTTGTAATCATTTCTCATTTTTATCACCTCATGCATTTTAACTTCGTTAAATGTGGTTAACATTGCTGCATTCTCTTGGGCTTCTTTGAGTCTTTTGGCAATAGTGAGTCTCAGTCTAGTCATTTTAATTCTCTCTTCAGGGCCATGAGCTATTTTTCTCTCTGACGGAGAAGGTTTTATTCCCATTAAACCCATTACATCTTCTTTTAAAACTAATCCATTTTTACCGCTCCCTTTGATTGACTGAATATCAATTTTTTTTTCAGAAGCCATTTTTCTTGCAGATGGTGATACTCTTAATTGTTTATCATTAATTACCCTTTTTTCTTCCTCAACTATATTTAAACTCTCTTTGTAAGTTTTGTCTAAAACAAGTGGTTCTTCTTCTAAAATTAAAGGTTCTTCGTCAAAAATTTTTTTATTAGTGTTTTCTTCTAAAACTAAAGGCTTATTTGATTTTTTGTTATCTGGTTTCTGATCATCAAGTACATTTAATGTTTTTTTTGATTTGTTCGTGTGAGTTTTGGGTGGAGAATATTTTTTTTCTTTAGGCTCTTCTAGATTTTTAACACTTGATTTAGCAAGAGATATTGATCCGAGTAAAGCACCCACATTAACAGTTTCCCCTTCTTTTGCAGATATATTTTCTAGCACTCCATTAGATGGAGACGGAACTTCAACATTTACTTTATCAGTTTCAAGCTCAACTAAAGGTTCATCAGAAGATACCTCATCGCCTTTATTTTTTAACCATTTAGCTACTGTTGCTTCAGTAACGGACTCACCTAAAGTAGGTACAACAATTTTTTCAGACATCAATTTAGTTTCCCAACTACCTTTTCTAGTATTTTTTTTTGTTCTGCAAGATGTTTATTATAATTTCCAGTCGCAGTTGTGGATGAGGCATTTCTTCCAATATACTGGACTCTAGTTTTTTTTAATTCAATTATATCCAGCGTTCTTTCGATGTAATTTCTTACAGTATTCCACGCTCCCATATTTTTTGGCTCTTCCTGACACCAAATAAATTCTGCATTGCCATATCTTTTAAGTACTTTAGCTAATGTTTTAGCTGGAAATGGGTATAATTGCTCTAATCTAATTAAAACTATTTTGTCATTTTTCGATTTTTCTCTTGCCTCTAACAGGTCGAAATAAATTTTCCCTGAACACATTACAACACGTTCAATATTTTTATCTTTATCTAATTTTAAAATATTAGAATTTTTTGTATATGCATGATCTTCAAGAACTCTGTGAAAACTATTCTTTTTAAAAAAATCTTCAATTGATGAAACACATCTTTTATTTCTTAATAAAGATTTTGGTGTCATCACTATTAAAGGTTTTCTAAAATCTCTGTGCATTTGTCTTCTTAGAGCGTGAAAATAATTTGCAGGAGTGGTACAATTAACAACTTGGATATTTTCTCCAGCACACATCTGTAAAAATCTTTCTAATCTTGCAGAAGAATGTTCTGGTCCTTGTCCTTCATAACCATGTGGCAAGAGTAAAACTAGACCACTAGCCCTGCCCCATTTTGACTCACCAGATGTAATAAATTGATCAATTATTACTTGGGCTCCATTAGCAAAATCACCAAACTGAGCTTCCCAAATAACTAATGTCTCGGGCTCAGATAAAGAGTATCCAAACTCAAAGCCTAAAACAGCTAATTCAGATAGTAAGCTATCAATAATTTCAAACTTTTTCTGATTTTTTCTAAGATTATTTAAAGGAATATATCTTTCATGGCTCTCCTGATTTCTTAAAACAGAGTGTCTTTGGCTAAATGTACCCCTTGCTGAGTCTTGACCAGATAATCTCACTGAGAAACCATCCAAAAGTAAAGTGCCAAATGCTAAGGATTCGGCTGTTGACCAGTCTATTGGCAAATTATTAGAAAACATCTTTTGTTTTTGTTCTAGAATTTTTTTTAATGTTTTATGTATGTTAAAGTTATTAGGAATCTCAGATATTTTTTTTCCAACTTCCATTACATTTTTTTTATCTACTCCACTTTTGCCTCTTTTATCTTTTCCTAAACCAGGTTTAAATCTTGACCAAACACCTTCGAACCATTTTAGTTCAGATTTATAGTTTTTGGATAAGATAAATTGGGTTTCTAAAAACTTTTTAAACTCTTGTTTTTTATTCTCAATTTGGCCCTCACTTAACAAATTATCTAACGAGATTTTTTTGCTGTAAATATTTAAAGTTGTTGGGTGTGACCTTATTTTTTTGTACATTATCGGCTGGGTGAATGAAGGTTCGTCTCCCTCATTATGGCCAAATCTCCTATAACAAAACATATCTATAACAACATCTCTATTAAATTTTTGTCTGTACTCAGTAGCCACTTTTGCACAATGTACAACTGCTTCAGGATCGTCACCGTTTACATGAAAAATTGGAGCCTGAGATAATTTGGCAACATCAGATGGATATGGAGATGACCTAGCAAATCGTGGTGCTGTAGTAAAACCAATTTGATTGTTTACTATTACATGTATGGTCCCACCGATATTATGACCAGGTAAACCTGACATAGCAAAACACTCGGCGACAACTCCTTGGCCAGCAAATGCTGCATCGCCGTGAATAAGAACGGGGACGACGGACTTTCTAGTTGGATCTTTATGAAAAAATTGTTTAGCTCTTACCTGACCTAAAACAACTGGATTTACAGCCTCTAGATGTGAAGGATTATCAGTTAAACTTATATGAACAACGTTCCCATCAAATTCTCTGTTAGAAGACGCTCCTAAATGGTATTTTACATCTCCTTCAAAATCTTCTTTAGCTGAAATGCCTTTACCAAAAAATTCACTAAAAATTGCTTGATAGGATTTTCCCATTACATTAGCTAACACATTAAGTCTTCCTCTATGGGGCATGCCTATTTTAATTTCTTTAACACCTAAATTTCCACCTCTTTTAATAATTTGCTCTAAAGCAGGTATTAAAGACTCTCCTCCATCTAATCCAAATCTTTTAGTACCAACAAATTTAACTTGCAGGTATTTTTCAAATCCTTCTGCTTC
>MDSV01235306.1_pt1 | contig 10104 bp, 11 predicted proteins | sample 810851 | NCBI WGS metagenome assembly MDSV01 (sample SAMN05326640, study PRJNA326480) | marine metagenome | isolation source: seawater | place: Atlantic Ocean: North East | collected 2012
CCAAAACAATATAATAAAATACTTTTTTGAACATAAACTCTATTAAGAGCTTGTTGCCAAACTTTTGATTGTTTTCCTAAAAAAACATCGTTTGATACTTCTGTATCTCTTGGTAAACAATGAAGAAAAATTGCATCTTTTTTTGCATAATTCATAATTTTTGAATTAATTTTAAAATTTTTAAACTCTTTAATTTTTTTTAGTTTATTTACTTTATCATTCATTGAAATTACTTTATCAGTAAAAACTACATCAACATTTTTTGCTGCTTCTTTTGCATTATTAAATATCTTAATCTTTCCTTTATTTTTTTTTACCCAATTAAGTAAATTTTTTTTTGGCTTATATTTTTTTGGGCAGCCTATATTCAAGATAAATGAAAACTTGATAGATGCTTCAATTAAACTATTAATAACATTATTGTTAGCATCTCCTATCCAACAAATTTTTAATTTTGAAATAGATTTTTTTTTAATTTCTTCAATGGTAAAAACATCAGACAATACTTGAGTTGGGTGAGAAGATGGACTTAAACCATTAATTATCGGAATGCTTAAATATTTTTTAAAATCACTCATTTTTTTATCACTATCTGTTCTAAGCATGAATGCATTACCATAAGTTGATAAAATTTTTGCAGTATCTGATAGTGACTCACTTCCTTTTTCTAAATGAAGTTCATCAGGTCGTAAAGTTAATGCTCCTCCACCTAATTGTCTAATAGCGAGATAAAAGCTCAGTCTAGTTCTAAGACTAGATTTTTCAAACATTTGTATTAAAAATTTTCCTTTTAGCGGATTGTCTTTATCTACATCTAAAGTATTTAAATTTTTTCTTTTTTTTTTTCTTCTTTTTGCATCAGAAATTATTTTTCTTAAATCTAAAGTAGAAATATCTTTGATATTTACAAAATGTTTCATTAAATTTTATATTCTTTACAAACTTTTTTTATTATATTTATAGCCAAATCAATTTCTTTTTTTTTAACAGTCAAAGGAGGAAGAATTCTTATTACATTTTCTGCAGCCCGAATTGTTAAAAGTTTGTGGTCCATTAATTTTTGAATAAATTTAGATTGGTCGTGATAAAGCTGTATACCTATTAATAACCCAACTCCTCTTATTTCCTTAATAATTTTAGGATATTGTTTTTTAATCTTCAAAAGCTCAAAATGAAAATATTTAGATATTTTTTGCACATTTTTTAGGAAATTTTTTTTAAAGATTTGATCTAATACAGCATTTCCAACACTCATTGCTAAAGGATTGCCGCCAAATGTTGAGCCGTGAGTCCCTGGTGTCATCGCTGCCCCTACTTTTTTGTTCATTAAAACTGCTCCTATGGGAAATCCACCTCCAATACCCTTTGCGATCGGAACAATATCAGGCTTTACTTTTGCGTGCTCATAAGAAAAAAATTTTCCTGATCTACCTATGCCAGATTGTACTTCATCTAAAATTAATAAAATTTTTTTTTTATTACAAATTTTTCTTAATTCTTTTAAACACCAATTTGGAATAACTTTAATGCCTCCTTCACCCATAATTGGTTCAATCATAATAGCTGCTGTTTTTTTTGTAATAGAATTTTTTAGGGATTTATGATCACCAAATTTAAAATGATCAAAACCTCCTACTTTAGGTCCAAATCCTTCTGTCATTTTTTTTGAACCACTAGCATAAATTGCAGCTAAAGTTCTACCATGAAAAGAATTCTTTACGCAAAGAATTCTATTTTTGTTAGGTTGTCCAACAGAATAAAAATATCTTCTTGCAATTTTTATAGCTGTTTCAGTTGCTTCTGTTCCACTATTTTGAAAAATAACATAATCAGCAAATGTTTTATTTGTTAGTTTTTTAGCTAATGCCTCTCCTTCTGGTATTACAAATGCATTCGAAACATGCCAAACTTTTTTTGATTGTTTAGTGATTGCTTTTATTAAATTTGGATTTGAGTGTCCAAGAGAATTAACCGCAATTCCTTGTACAAAATCTAAATATCTTTTACCATTTGTTGAATAAAGATAGCTTCCTTTTCCTTTTATAAATGAAATTTTTCTTCTATTGTAATTTTTTGCTAAAAAACTCATAGTTACGATTTTATTTTATAACCTTTTTTAAAAAGATAAAAAGCTATTAAACCTAATATCAATGATAATATTGATAAATAAATTAATCCAAAAAAAATTTCTCCATCAGAATTTCCCAAAAATCCGAATCTAAATCCATCTATCATATAGAAAAATGGATTTATAATACTAATCGATTGAAAAAAAGATGGTAATCGATCAATTGAATAAAAAACTCCTGAAAGAAAACTTAAGGGTGTAATAATAAAATTTGTAACAGTTGCAGTATGATCAAATTTCTCAGCCCATAAACCTGCAATAAAACCTAATGCCCCGAGTATAAAAGAACTTAAAAAACCAAAAATAATTATATACATTAGACTAAAAACTTTTAAGTCAATTATTAATGAAAATACTAATATTGATATAGTGGCTATTAATAAACTCCTAGTAACTGCTGCTAATATTATTGCCAAAGAAACTTCTAAAGCTGATAATGGTGCATATAGCATATCAACAATATTGCCTTGAATTTTTCCAATCATTAAAGAAGATATTGAATGACTAAATGATTGCGTAATAATACTCATAGCAATTAAACCTGGGGCTAAAAAATTTATAAATGAATATCCTAAAACCTCACCTCTATCGCTACCCAAAGCTAAAGTTAGTACAGATAAAAACAATAAACTTGAAACTAATGGTGAAAGTAAAGTTTGAGCCCATACAATAATAAATCGTTGACACTCTTTTAACCATAGGGTTTTAAAGCCAGTCCAATTTATTAACCCAAATCTTCTAACTCCTATTTGATATTTTTTTTGTAATTCAACCATGAGTAAATATATTTAACGTTTTTTTTGGTATTTTGTGAAAAAAACCAAAAAAATACTTGTATTTTTATATTAGCTATGTGTTACTCCATATTGTATAAATATTTTTATAGATACTACATATAGTTATTATGAACTGGACAGAGGAAAAAGTACAAAAACTCAAGGAATTATGGGGAAAGGGTAATACTGCAAGTCAAATTGCTGAGATTATTGGAGGAATGAGCAGAAATGCAGTTATTGGAAAAGCTCATAGATTAAACCTTTCTGCAAAAATTAAGCCAGGAAATTTTTCAAATAAACTAATTAATTCAAAAAATAATGTTCAGAATACTGGTGGGGGTATATCTAAAAGAGGAAGAAAAAGTAAGTTTGCTTCACTTATTATTGAAAAAGATTTTGAGCCAGAAAATCCTAAACAACTCGAAGAACTAGACGAAAGTAGTTGCAAGTGGCCAATAGGACATCCTGATGAAAGTTCGTTTTACTTCTGTGGAAGATCCTCTTTAAAAGATTTTTCTTACTGTAAATTACATTTGCTTTATGCATTTCAACCTAAAGGTAAAAAAGAAGATAGCTCAGAAAAAAGTGATGAGATTCCTCAATTTATAGAAAAAAAAATTAAATCTGCTTGATTGATTATTTATTTATCTAATAATCTTTTTTTAATTTTATCAAATTCTTCTTGATTTAATAAACCTTTATCTTTTAATTTATTCAATTTATCTATCTCATCAACAATATTAGATTTGTCATTATCTTGATCATCAGTTTTTTCTTCAGGATTATTTTTGGCTTGCATTCCTCTATTAATTGCTTTGAATGCTAATGACAAAACAAACAGTAAGATAATAGTTACAAAAAAATAGATTATATAAGTCAACATTTTTTAATTAATAATAATATCAGTCATATATAAAAAATTAAATGTTTTTATATCTTTTTTTTGAAAATTCACCTGCGTCTTTCCACATATGACAGTATTTTTCTACTTCTAAATCAAAATTTGCATAACTAGGAAGATCAATATCAAAATTTGTTTTATATTTGCCCGATTGAACATTGTGATATTTTAATAATCTTAATTGATCGTTGGTTATTAGCGGTTTTGGAAATAGCTCAAAAAAGGAACTAGATAACTTTGATAAGATTAATGGCATAGGAAGCAACAATCTTTTTTTATCAATTAAATTTAAAAGTCTATTTAAGATATTCTTTAAATTAATTTTTTCTGGTCCAATGCATTCTATAGTTTTTGAATTAATTTCTTTATGAATAATATTAAAAATGATATTAGTTAAGTCAGAACAATAAATTGGCATAAAATTTGTTTGACCACCATAATAAAGTGGAAATATTGGAAGTCTATTTAGAAGTGTCATAAAATTTGTTGTAAAATTATCATCAACTGAATAAACAACTGATGGTTTTAGAATAGTTGAATAATTAAAATTTTCCCTGATTAAGTTTTCACCATTAACTTTGCTTAATGCATAATTAGAATCAATTGCCTGTTCTATTCCTAAAGCTGATAAATGTATAAATTGTTTTACTTTATATTCGTTACACAGAACTGATAACATTAGTGGAAAATTTTCATGGATATTCTTAAAGGTATTTACTTTTCCTTTTTCATATAAAATACCGACTAAATTAATACAAACATCGCATTTTTTTATTAACTCCCTAATTTTTTTTTCATTAAATATACTAGTTTCAACTATATCCATATAACCTGGGTTAGCCTGAGTTTTTAAATTAAAAGCTTTTTGATGAAGGTTTCTAGTGACTGCTGTAACCTTATAATTATTTTTAGTGAGCTTTCGAATTAAATTACGCCCAATCTGTCCACTTGCGCCAAAAATTAGACAATTTTTTGGTTTCATATATATATATTTAAAAATGAATATTGATATTAAATTGCACAAATATGACCTACCAGAAGATTTGGATTTAGGCAACTCAGTTGCGGTAGATGGAGAATTCATGGGTTTAAATGTGGAAAGAGACCCATTATGTCTTATTCAAATTTCTTCAGGAAAATCAGATGCTCATATCATTCAATTAAATAGAGAGACTTATCAAGCACCTAATCTTAAAAAAATATTATCAAATAAGGAAATTATAAAAATTTTTCATTATGCAAGAGCAGACCTTAGTTTTATTAAATATTATTTAAAAACCGATGTAAATAATATTCAAGATACAAAAATTCAATCAAAGCTAGCAAGATCTTACAGTGATAAACATGGTTTGAAAGACCTGATAAAAGAGTTTGTTGGTATTGATGTAAGCAAACAACAACAATCTTCTGATTTTGGAGGCAAACTTAGTGAAGCACAACTGAAATACTGTGCTAATGATGTTGTTTACCTTCACAAAATTAATAATGAATTAAACAAAATACTGCTAAGAGAAAAAAGACTTGAATTATACAATGATTGTATAAAATTTATAAAAACAAGAGTAGATTTAGATCTTGCATCATTTAAGGATGATGTTTGGTCTCACTAATGAAAAAAAAAGATTTTAAATTAATAGCCAAAGAAGTTTTAGATACAGAAATTAAATCTATACAATTGTTAAAAAAAAGAATAGATAACTCGTTTTCAAAAGCTGTTGAAGCTATTTTAAATTGTAAAAAAGGGAAAGTGATTATTTCTGGAGTAGGAAAATCAGGTATAATAGCAAAAAAAATTTCCTCAACTTTATCTTCTGTCGGTACTCCATCTTTTTTTGTAGATGCTAGCTCTTGCTCTCATGGTGATTTAGGTCAAATCAGTTCTAATGATGTTTTAGTATTAATTAGTTACAGTGGTGAAACACAAGAGCTCAAAAATATTATACAATATGCAAATAGAAATAAAAAAATTACCCTGATAGGAATAGTTTCAAAAAAGAACTCTCTTCTATATAAAGCTTCAGATATTAAACTACTTATACCCGAGGTTAAAGAAGCTGGTCCTGGCGCAATCGTACCAACATCTTCAACCATAATTCAATTGGCGATAGGTGATGCGCTCGCTATTGCTACCATGAGACATAAAAATTTTGGAAAATTAGATTTTAAAAAATTTCATCCTTCAGGAAGTCTTGGCTCAAAACTTAAAACGGTAGAGGATTTAATGTTAACAGGTAAAAAAATTCCTTTTATAAATGAAACATTAAAAATGAAAGAAGCATTTAAAATAATTACAAATAAAAAACTTGGTGTATTAATAGCGAAAAATAAAAAAGGATTAACAACAGGTATTATTACTGATGGTCAAATAAGAAGAGCAACACAAAAAACTGAAAATATTCAAAATATAACAGTAAAAAACGTGATGACTTCAAATCCAATAAATGTAGATAAAGATATGCTTGCAGCTAAAGCATTATCTTTGATGAATTCAAAAAAAATTACTAGTTTGTGTGTAAACAGTAAAAAATCAAAAAATAAAACAATTGGTATAATTCATATTCACAACATTTTAGAAGCTAATGTTCTTTAAATGAACAAAAAAATTTATATTCAACTATCTTTATTTCTTATTATAGTTCTTATAGCTTTTTTTACTTTTTATTTTTATTTTTCAAAAAATAATAAAATAAGTGTAAATCAAAACGATAAGGACCCAAAAATTATTGAAAGTTCATCTGCAAAGAATGACTCACTTAATATAATCAAAGATTTGGAATATTTATCGACAGATAATGAGGGCAATGAATACAAAATATTCTCTGAATTAGGAGAAGTAAATGTAAATGACCCTGATATAATAAACATGCAGGGTGTAATTGCAGTTATAAAAATGAAAAATGCAAAGCCTATAACAATAAAATCCGACTTTGCTGAGTATAATAATAAAACTTATGACACAAAGTTTAGAAAAAATGTTTTAGTATTATACATTTTTCATACTATAAATGCTGAAAACTTAGATTTATTTTTTCAAGATAATGTTGCTAATATGTATAATGAAATAGTTTATAAAAATATGAATACTAAACTTTTTGCGGATAGATTAGAAATTGACTTAATCACAAAAAACTCTAGAATTTTTATGAATAATGAAACAAAAAAAATAAAACTTTTTACTAAACAATAAATGGCAATAATAAAAAAATTTAGAATTAAATCATTTAAAAATCAAAAACCTTTAGTTTCTCTAAAGAAAATATCTTTAACTTTTGGCAAAAGACAAATTCTTGACGATATTTCATTTAATATAAATAAAGGTGAAATACTTGGAATGCTAGGCCCTAATGGTGTTGGTAAGTCAACTATATTTAATTTGATAACTGGATTAATTAAACCAGATTATGGTTCAATAAACTTTGATAATATAGATGCCACTAACTATCCTATTTACTTAAGAACAACCAAATTTAAAGTTGGATATGTACCCCAACATGGTGGGTATTTTCATGACTTAACAATGTTGGAAAATTTAAAAGCTATAGGAGAAATCTTAATTAAAGATCCAAAAGAAAGAAATACAAAAATTGACGAATTAATATCAAAATTTGAACTTGATAGTGTCCAAAATATTAAGGCTAAGTTTTTATCAGGTGGACAAAAAAAGAAACTTGTTATTGCTATTGCCTTATTAGGTAATCCAAAAGTACTTCTACTGGATGAATGTTTTGCTGCCCTAGATGTTTTAACAATTAAAATGCTTCAACAAATCATAGTAAACCTTCAAACTGAAAATAACATTGGGATTTGTATATGTGATCACCAAGCTAGAGATCTTTTGTCTTGCGTGGATGTAGCTATTGTTCTTTCAAATTGTAAAATAGTTGCACAAGGAACCCCTTCACAATTAATAAATGATAGTAATGCAAAAACTGCGTATTTTGGTGAGTCATTTAAATATAATTAAAAATAATTTTTAATGGCACAGCCAATACTCATAAATAAAAAAATAAATCCATTTAATAAAAATATAAAAGTTAGTGGTGATAAATCTCTTAGTATTCGATTTGCATTACTAGCCTCTCAAGCTATTGGAGTATCAAAAGGATACAATTTATTAAAATCCGATGATGTTATAAATACACTTCATTGTTTAAAAAAACTTGGTGTTAAAATTAAAACAAATAAAAAATATTGTGAAATAAAAGGCAATGGATTAAATAGTTTTAAATACAAAAATAATTTAATTTTAAATGCTGGTAATTCTGGAACTGCTGCGCGACTTATAAGTGCACTTCTTATAAGTTCACCAAATTTTATAAAAATTGTTGGTGATCAATCTCTTTCAAAGAGAGACATGAAAAGAATTATAGATCCTTTAAAAAGTTTTGGAGCTAAATTTAAAAAAAATAGTGGTACACTTCCTATTCATATTAAGGGTAATCAATCTTTAAAGCCCATAAACTATATAGAAAAGAGAGGAAGCGCACAGTGCAAATCTGCAGTCATGCTTGCAGCATTATCTACGCCCGGTATAACAAAGTTAAAATGTATACCCTCAAGAAATCATACTGAGCTATTATTTAAATATCTTAAGATACCCACTAAAATTAAAAGAATAAATAATTTTGATTATATAAATATAAAAGGTGGACAAAACTTTAAATCATTTAATTACAAAATACCTGGAGACATATCTAGTGCTGCATTTTTTATAGTACTAGCATTGTTATCAGAAAAATCAAATTTAATGATTAAAAATATTAATGTTAATAAAACAAGAAGTGGCATTATAAATGTCTTAAATCTAATGGGCGCAAAAATTAGATTACATAAAATAAAAATTTATAAGGGGGAAAAAGTTGCAGATATATCTGTTAAAAGTTCAAAAAATCTAAAAGCAATTATTTGTCCAATAAAATTTAATACTTCTTCGATAGATGAAATGCTTTTAATTTTCTTGGTTGCAGCAAGATCAAAAGGAACTTCATATTTCAAAGATTTATCTGAATTAAATAAAAAAGAAAGTCCAAGATTGAAGCTGGGTTCTAAAATTCTAAACATGATGGGTATTAGAACAAAATTAAGGAATTCTTCTATTAAGATATATGGTCAACCAAACTTAGAAATTAAAAAAGAATTAATAATTAAAGATTATTTAAAAGATCATAGAATATTTATGATGAGTGTCATAGCTGCACTAACTTTTGGAGGTAAATGGAAAATACATAATCCTGAGTCAATAAAAACTTCTTTTCCGTCATTTTTAAGAATTATCAAAGAACTAGGGGGCAAAGTAAATTGAAAAAAAATATTAAAATAGCAATAGATAGCCCTGCTGCTGCTGGTGCTGGCACTCAAGCAAAGTTAATTTCAAAACAGTACAACTTGTTCTATCTAGATACTGGAAAAATATATCGTTTAATTGGAATGAAAAAAATAAAAAATCCAAAGAAATTTAATTACTCTTTTATAAAAAAGATAATGAAAAAACTTAAAATGAAAGATCTTCAAGATAAAAAGCTTTTGTCAGATGAAGTTGGTACTTATGCGTCAATAATTGCAAAAGACAAAAAAGTTAGAAAACTAGTTCATAACTTTCAGATTAAATGTGCTTATAACCCACCTAAAAAATTTAATGGTTCATGCCTTGATGGTAGAGATATTACATATAAAATCATCCCAGACGCTGAATTTAAATTCTTTATTACTGCAAATGTCAAAACTAGAGCTTTACGAAGATTCCGAGAATTAAAACAATTAAATAAAAAGATTAGCTATGCAGAAGTGCTTAGAAGTATCAAAAAACGTGATAAAAACGACTATGAGAGAAAAGTATCTAAACTTAAGAAAACAAAAGATTCGATCTTGATTAATACATCAAATTTAACTAAAAGAGCATGCTTTTTAAAAATAAAAAGTATTATAGATAGGAAAATTAAAAATTAATGGAAATTTATAAAGAATTAAAAACACCAGCATCAAAAGAATTTGAGCAACTACTTAATAGTCAATTATCAAAAACTAAAATCGAAGAAGGAAAAATTATTGAAGGTAAAGTTACCAAAATCACTGATAAATTTGTTTTTTTATTTATTGAAGGACTAAAATCAGAACCAGTACTAGACATTAATGAATTAAAAACGATGAAAATTTTTGATAAAGCAAAAATTGGTGAAAAAATTTCTGTATTATTGGAAAGAATAGAAGATAAAAATGGAGAGGTAATAGTTTCTGCAACAAAAGCACAAAAAATTAAAGGTTGGTATGAACTTGAAAAAGCTTATGAAAATAATCAACCA
>MDSV01018229.1_pt1 | contig 10103 bp, 9 predicted proteins | sample 810851 | NCBI WGS metagenome assembly MDSV01 (sample SAMN05326640, study PRJNA326480) | marine metagenome | isolation source: seawater | place: Atlantic Ocean: North East | collected 2012
TACTGTAACCACGACGCTCGTTGGAGAGTTAACGAACCAGAGACAGCTGACGGAGCTGCTCGATGCGACAAGATCAAAGAACTAGCTTTGAATCACGTTTCAGAAGGCGCCGTTAGAGAGCAACAATTCAACGATGCATATAAATTCATCAGAGATGAATCTATGCACTGGGGACCTTTCTACGCTAACGTTCCATGGGGAGCTGGTCCTAGAGTTGCTAACTACGAACCATGGAAATTGGTTCCTTACTTCACTGCACCATGGACAATCAGCTTGAAGTAAACCAAACAACTTAGTTGTTTAAAGAATGACCGGAGGGATTTATATTCCCTCCGGTCATCAAATGCAAAAGAGGGGTAAGTTATTATGTGGCAATATGTTTTAAGAAGATTCGGAGAGGGATTCATAACGCTCATAGCTCTAAGCTTTGTAGTTTTCGGGAGCGTTCACTTAACTGGAGACCCGGCTGATTACTTAATGCCACTGACTGAAGCCCATGACCAAAAAATCTACGAAGCACAGAAAAAACAAATGGGTCTGGACAGACCTTTCATCGTCCAGTACTGGGACTACATTAACTCTGCAGTACTATTTGATTTCGGAACATCTTTCGTAATCCAAAAACCAATTTCAGAACTTATACTTACAAAGCTTCCCGCCACCGTCCATTTGGCTCTCTGCGGTTTCTTCCTTTCTATTGTGATAGGAATTCCTCTGGGGATCATGTCCGCAGTAAAACGCGACTCTATTTTTGATAAATTAGGCAAAGGATTCGCCGTATTCGGACTAGCGGCCCCCCAATTTTGGGTAGCTATTATGTTGATATTATTCTTGGGAGGCCAACTACAATGGTTCCCAACATATGGACGAGGTGACATTCAAGGCTGGTGGCCTGAATGGCACCAAATCCCACAAACTTTATGGCATTTAGCCCTTCCTTCGACTGTACTTGCATTATCTGTAACGGCAGCAATAATGAGGCTTGCCAGATCCGCCATGTTAGAAATTCTAGACAGTGACTACGTTAAATTCGCTCAAGTTAAAGGTCTTAGCAATAGGATAGTGATTTGGAGACACGCAGCCAAAAACGCTTTAATTCCAGTACTTACATTCGGTGGAATTACTCTTGCTGGGCTATTAAACGGTTCTGTTGTTGTAGAAGTAGTGTTTGCTTGGCCAGGAGTAGGACTCTTACTTTTGGATGGAGTAACGCAAAGAGACTTCCCACTGACGGAAGCAGCTATTCTACTATCAGGATTCTTCTACATCACAACCGCAGTGATAATTGATATCGCTTATGGGTGGGTTGATCCTAGAGTAAGGACTAGATAGGAGGAATTATGACTAGTTTAAATTTTGAACCAATCCAATTGACCCGCGGGCAATCTATTCGTAAATGGATAAAAGATTATAATCCCCCTTGGATAGCGCTCACCATCTTAACGGTGCTACTGTTTTGTGGTTTTTTCGCTAACTTTCTAGTGGGAGACCCTATGACTAACGACCTAAAGGCTAGGCAAATTCCGCCTTTCACAGATTGGTCGCATATATTTGGAACAGATATTTTAGGTAAAGACATGACCGCCAGGTTAGTTTTTGGCTGCAGATCAGTACTGCTGGTTACAGCCCCATCGATAATCGTGGCTCTACTGATTGGAACAACGGTTGGACTTCTAGCTGGGTATGCTCGAGGATGGGTTGATTCTGTCCTTATGAGAATAACTGACGCAACATTGGGATTCCCTTCTATCCTAGTAGCAATGCTTATTGTTACATTCGTAGGAACTGGTTACACCGGAGTTATTATTGCAGTCACTGCCACTACGTGGGCTAGGTTTGCTAGAATGATTAGAGGGGAAGTACTTAGCGTAAGAGAGCGAGACTTTGTGGTACTTGCAGGCATCCTAGGAGTATCACCTGTGATGATTATGTGGAGGCATCTAATGCCCAATGTAATCAACACTTTGATGGTTATGATTAGCTTAATGATTGGTCAAGTCATTTTACTTGAAGCATCTCTTAGCTTCCTTGGAATAGGAATGAGTCCTGGTGAACCTGCTTGGGGCATCATGGTTGCAGAAGGAAGACAACAACTCTTAACAACTTGGTGGGTATCACTCTTCCCTGGTATCTTAATTACTTTAGTGGTGATGGCCTTTAACTTTTTTGGTGACTGGTTAAGAGACTACCTAGACCCTAGACTGAGAAGAGCAAGATAGGAGAGGATGATATGAGTGAGGAAATATTATTAAAAGTAGAAAATTTACGAACCCATTTCCATACAAAAACTGGTATCGTAAAAGCTGTAGATGGTATTGATTTCGAACTACATAAAGGTGAAACATTAGGTGTAGTTGGGGAATCAGGATCCGGAAAAAGTATGACTGCATGGTCGATTCTAGGTATGGTTCCAAAACCTGCAGGTCGTATCGAGTCAGGTAAAATTCTCTATCACGGAGAAGATTTAGTAGAGAAAAGTGACGATGAGATGCGAGCAATCCGAGGTACAGGAATATGCATGGTTATGCAAGACCCCCTGACTTCCCTAAACCCTGTGATAAATATAAAGAAACAGCTTACCGAAACCCTAGAGCTAGAATACGATGAGGATAAACCCTCATTGTTACAACGAGCTATTGGGTTACTTTCGAGTGTGAATATACCTGCTCCAGAAATGAGAGTCACTTCATTCCCACACGAAATGAGCGGTGGAATGAGACAAAGAGTTGTTGGAGCGATTAGCATTTCCAGGAGTCCCGACATCCTTATCGCAGATGAACCTACAACATCTCTCGATGTTACTATCCAATTACAGTATCTTAAATTACTAAAAGACATTCAAGAAGAAACTGGCGTAGGAATCATATTCATTACACATGACTTTGGCATCGTAGCTAAAATGTGTGACCGTGTTGCTGTTATGTACGCAGGACACATTATAGAACAAGCAGACGTGGTGGAATTATTTGATAACCCTAAACACCCATATACGAAAGCCTTACTAAAATCAGTCCCGGATTTGGATGATGACGTAGACATGCTACCGACTATTGAAGGACAACCACCAGACCTTGCAAACACTCCTTCCGGTTGTGTCTTTAGAGACAGGTGTCCCAACCCATCAGACGATTGCAAGGAAGGAAACATTGAAATGGCAATGATCGAAGTAAGTCCAGGACACTGGGTAGATCAATGTTGCGTGAACTGCGGCGAGATTGATTAATATACTAATTGGTTACCCGATAAATCTAAGGAGGGACAAACATGGCATCAACCGATAACAGCTTAATTAAAGTTAATAATCTTAAAAAGCATTACCCTGTAACAAAGGGTGCTATTACGAAAACTTTGGTAGGAACAGTTAAAGCTATAGACGGCATATCCTTCGACATAAATAAAGGAGAAACTTTTAGCTTGGTAGGAGAATCCGGCTGCGGTAAAACCACCACTACTAAAATGATCCTAATGTCTGAGCCACCCACTGATGGTATAGTTCAGTATGAAGGGTCAGACATGGCTGAATTCACTACCGCTTCTAGGAAAGAATTCAAATCTTCCGTCCAAGCCGTTTTCCAAGATCCATGGAGTTCTCTGAACCCTAAAATGAGAGTTAGAGATATAATCGCTGAGCCAATCGTAACTCACGAGAAAGCAACAAACAATGAGATTCAAGAACGTGTAAATGAACTGCTTGGTGTTGTAGGAATGCACCCTTTCCATGCAGAAAGATACCCTCATGAATTTAGCGGAGGGCAACGACAAAGAATAGCTATTGCGAGAGCTCTCTCTACCAGACCTAAATTAATGGTTCTTGATGAGCCTGTATCAGCCCTTGATGTATCTATTAGAGCTCAAGTACTAAACCTGTTAAAAGAACTTCAACAGACTTATGAGTTAAGTTATCTTATGATCGCTCACAATCTGGCAACAGTGAAATACATGAGCCACCAAGTGGCAGTTATGTATCTAGGGAAAATAGTGGAACTTGGTAATCCTAAAGAGATTTTTGGAGATCCTAGGCACCCTTATACAAGAGCATTGATATCTGCAGCATTACCTTCACATCCCAGGCTTCAAAGAGATGAACTTGTACTAGTTGGCGAAGTTCCTTCTCCTATTGATCCTCCATCAAACTGTGTGTTCCGCACCCGATGTCCTGAACCAACAGATGACTGTAAGAATGGAAACATAGAAATGGGCCTCATAGAAGTAAGTCCTGGTCACTGGGTAGATCAATGTTGTGCTAATTGCGGATAACAGCTTGGTCAGAGGATTTTGTATTTACTGATAAAATCCTGATCAAATTCTAATCCGAGTCCTGGAGCATCCGGAACAGTGACATATCCTGAATTCATTACAGGAAAAGTTTTGTTCATTTCGTAATAAGCGGGATCCCTATGTTCCTCAAACACCTCTACGAAAGTTCCATTAGGTATCGCTGACATCAAATGCAATGATATATGTGGCTCCTCATGATGCCCCATCTTAATTCCTTTAATCTCTGCAGCTGACCTGATTTTTTGCCATTCAGTAATGCCTCCAGCGATTGAAGCATCGACATTTATGACATCGACTGATTCATTTTCAATTAAGCGCCAGCACCCAAATTTATTACTTTCTCCTTGACCTGCAGCAACTTTAGTACTGGTTGCTTCTCTTACTTTTCTCATGTTCTCCATAGCGCTGTGCCACTGTACAGGTTCTTCCAACCAATCTAGATTATACTGCTCAGTTTCTTTAGCAAACCGTATAGCCTGTTCTAATGTCCAGCCTTCATTCGCATCACAAATCATATGGAAATCTTCACCCAAAGCTTCACGTATGCGCCTCACTCTTCCTATATCTTCTGATAACGATGCTCTTCCCACTTTGAGTTTAACGCCACCAAATCCTTGAGCTTTACTTTCTAATAGTTGAGCGATCTCTTCTTCATCAGCTCCTTGTTCATAGTATCGGAATCTAACCACAGGAGAACTATTAGAGTATCCTCCAAGCATTTTATTCACAGAGGTATTAAGTATTCTGCCTTTCAAGTCCCACAAAGACACATCTATAGCCCCAATTGCCCTCATTACGGGTCTAGGACCAAAGTCATGCGTATAATTAGGAGCCAAAGAAAACATTTTCTCCCATAGGTATTCAACCCGCATAGGATCTTCACCCAACACAGCATCCCTAAGAGGTCCTGTTACCAATTCATGTTGGAATTCGAAGGTAGATCGATCGTCACCCGAGTAGCTCTGGCTAATCACTCCTTCATCAGTTTCAATGCTAGTTATAATAGTGCACCGAAATCCCACATCATACACACTTCCAGAGAATACTTTCTCTAATGGTATTTTGACTGTGGTAGCCTTTACGTCAGTAATCTTCATAAGTGTATATCCCCACTAATACTAAATCTGTGCTATTCCCGATTAGTTGTGCCCGACGATGATTGGCTTGATTCGATATACCCTTGAGTTATACGGTCGATCACAATAGCCATCAATACAATGCCCATTCCTGCCAAAAATGCTCCTCCTTGGTCTAATTGTCCCATCGACAATAGTACATCCTGGCCTAATCCTCCGGCTCCAACCATTGCTGCAATGGTAGACATAGCCAAAGCCATCATCACCGTTTGGTTAATCCCTGCCATGATCGTAGGGATAGCTAGGGGAATCTGGACTTTCGTAAGTAGCTGCATACGGTTACTACCAAATGCAGTTCCTGCTTCAATTACTTGATAATCAACTTGCCTTATACCAAGGTTAGTTAGCCTGATACAAGGAGGAATTGAATACAGCACAGTAGCTATCACAGCTGAGACATTTCCTAGTCCAAAGAACATAATGCCTGGTACTAAGTACACAAAGCTAGGCATTGTTTGCATTCCATCTAATATGGGCCTCAATATCCTATCGAATCTATCGCTTCGTGATCCCAATATACCTATTGGTATCCCAAACATTATAGAAATGGAAACTGACACTATCATTATAGCTACAGTAACCATCGCACTTTCCCACAGGTGCATAACACCTATATATAACAACGCAGTTATAGCCAACAGGACAATTTTCCTGCCTCCAATTCGCCAGGCCAGCAATAATACTAATCCGCTAAAAACAGGCCATGGGAGCCAAATCAGAAAATCTTTTAATCTGCCGAGCCATACTTTGATTTGATAACTTATGCCATCAAAAAACCAAGCACCATTTATCACTAACCAATCCAACCCATCGTTCATACGACTCTTGACAGGAAATTCAATATCTAACGGGAATTTCAAAAACACTTCCAAATCAACTTGTCTAAGAATAAAGCTAATAATTAAGGCAATTCCACCTACCCCGGCATACACCAACCACTTGTTAATCCTTATCTTGGATATCTTTGAAATATTATTATCAGTTTCGTTGGGATTTTCAGTAGCCATAATATAGTACCGTGCCTATCTTAATTACTTTGTTGTTGCAACGCATTTTCAGCAAATGCCTGTAATATGGCGTCATGTGTTGCTAATCCAGTAAGTATGTTTTCATCATCAACTATCGGTATCGGATATGGATTATCTAGAGTCAATTGCACTACATCTTCAATCACCGTTGATTCATGAATTGGCTCGATCACAGATAAATCCATGTCTTTAAGTGGCGCATCGTTTCCTGCCGCTTCAATAGCTTCTTTATCTATAAACCCGAGAAGCTTATTATCATTATCTACTATAAAAGCAAATTCTTTTCCTGTATCTTCCATTCCTTCTATAATTTCTGATACCCTAGCCGTGGTTTCAAATACTTGTTCTAGGTCAGAGGCAATGGATTGAACTGACAAAACCCTAGTTTGACTTATATCTCTAGTGAATTCTTTAATGAAATCATCTGCAGGGTTAGTAATGATCTCTTCAGGAGTACCCAATTGAGTAATTCTACCGTCTCTCATAATCGCTATTCGATCACCAATCGTAACGGCTTCGTCCAAATCATGAGTGATAAAAACAATCGTCTTTTGCAATTCGGCTTGTAAATCAGCTAGTTCTTCCCTCATTTGACGCCTAATTAAAGGATCTAAGCCGCTAAATGGTTCGTCCATAAGCAGGATTGTAGGGTCCACTGTCAAAGCCCTAGCAAGACCAACGCGCTGCTGCATGCCTCCGCTTAACTCAGATGTCCGAGCTTCTTCCCAGCCATCCAGTCCAACTTTTTCCAACATGTGTTTCGCAATTTCATATCTTTCATCTTTATCAATGCCTTTGAGTTCTAGCCCGTACGCCGCATTATCTATAACGTTTCGGTGGGGGAGTAATCCAAAATGCTGAAACACCATGGCCATTTCATTACGCCTGAACTCTCGAAGTTTAGCCGCATCATAAAGCAAGATATCATCATCATTGATATTAATCTCACCACTAGACGGTTCAATAAGTCTTAATAAGCATCTAACCAAAGTAGATTTGCCACTACCTGACAAACCCATCACCACAAAGGTTTCACCAGGGAATACATCAAATGAAACATCATTCAGTGCTATAACGTCGCCGGATTCTTGAAGGACCTCACTTTTATCAGTGTCTCCTTCGTCTGCATTCACAATTTCATCTTGATTGCTTCCAAAGATCTTCCATAAAGACCTCACGGATATTATTGGGGCTAAGGGTGATTCTGTAGTAGTGTTATTTTGTAGCATTAAACTCCTCCTTTTCGTCAATCAGCCTGACGTATCTAATTGGTGAGTTTTGCGCTAAGAATCGTAGTAAAGCGGTTCTTTAGTTTTTTGTACAGTATTGGACATTTGGTAAGGATACCGTTTTGAACAACCAGTGTCAAATTAACACGTAAACAACTTTCCGAATATTTGACGCTAATCGACGCTTTTAACTCATTAATAGGTCATATTACTAATTATTTATACTATATTCGTTAAATCAATCCATATATGTAACGGATTTAGTATATTATATTATGTCAACTCCGGTGCTTGCCGGACCTCTAGAAATTCAACTTTTCCGCTTTCCACTAAGTGTTTGATATGATTTTGCTTAGAACTCAATTTAGATTTGCCGGATTTAAACTCAAGCAATATGATTTTATCTTCTTCAAACTGTATCCCGTCTATAGGATTGCCTAGAAATCTGAATTGCCTAGGATCAAATGGATAATCAACAGATAACGGGACCCATTGTTCGAAGTTAAGTCCTGATATAACTGACTGGCTTCTTATACTGTGGTCCAGTAATTTAATTTTTCGTTTAGCCTGGATCAGCGATTTAATTAACACCGTTAGAGCTATCAATAAAATTATTGAAACGCACAATAAAAGCAATATATCCAACATACACCTCTATTAAGATTATTTTGGCAGTATCCTCATTTGAGCGTCAATATCTTGTTCCAAAAACGATTCGAATTCTGAATAAAATTCTTCCATAGTGAGCCCGAAATATTGTTTGAAAGCACTATCTCGCCCGACTAAATGCATTTCTTGGATGAAATCTTTGTACAAAATATCTATCGAACTCTTTGCTACAAGCAAAGCTGTGGCCCATTGCCCAAATTCATATTGGAGCCTACCCACACAATAGTCGCAAACTTTTTCAGTGGCATAAGTCGATTCTTCATCATGCAAATCTCGAATAGATAACTGAGGATATTCTCCTCGGAGCTCATGGACAGCACCCATAGCCTCTTCCATCATTTGACGAAAAGAAACCCAGCCTTCCTTGTCTGACAAATACAAAGCAAGAAATTCTGCCGAACCTTCTTCTAGCCATCTAGGCAAACTATCATAATTTAGAGATTGATGGGTTTCTGGATCAAAACGATATACGTGATGTGCATTTTGATATATATGCACAGTTTCATGAGCAGCTACTTTAGATCCAAAGCCAACACCTATTTGTAGAGGATTCCCAATCACAAAAGACTGATTCGGTTTTTCGAGATGATGTGAGTGTTGAGCAAAAGCATTAGCACCTTTATAGTGAGCTATCTCTTTGATCGCTACTCCTTGATCGTTCATACAATTACTGAAATCCTGCCTGTCGTACGCCCACTCACAATAATCCTCCGCCATTATCTCAGCTTCTTTTTCATCGGTACCGACAATATAAACCTTGTAAGGACCATAAATCCCTAAATAGTCTTCCACTACGTCAATGCCCCTTTTGACTTCCTGTAGGGAATCAGAGCTCAAATCCGAAGCAAGCATATATGTCGTCTCGATTTTGGTAGGAGAATTCCATCCCTTGCTTATTAGATTGCCTCCTTCAAGTCTAGCAGCCTCACTTAGAATATTACTAGTAGATGCGAAGTAACTTGGAGTATCTGAATCAATTGTTGGTTGTTCTCCAGATGGCTCGTGGTGTTCTTGATAGTACGCGTCGAATGTTGGCTCAATGATATCTGTTTTGGAATGCAATTCAGGACTTTCAGTTATAGCAGAATGATCGATCAAATTCAGCGAATTAGAGTCTTTGGTTTGACTTAGCTGCGCCTCTAATTCCAGAATACGTTTCTCCAGTTCTAATTGGACCACTTGGTCCTCAAGTGCTCTCTCTAGTTCATTTTGACTGGATGTTCCCGGATTAGGTTCTTGAGAAATTTTAGTTTCTGAAAAAGCATCCTGAGGGTCATTAATAGCAGGGGATACACATGCGATCATTAGTACTGGCAGTAACATGGCCGAAACCACAAGTCTTCTTATATCCATAAACCTCATTAACTGGCACAGTTGTGGCTCCGCAGGTAGGATTCGAACCTACGACCGATCGGTTAACAGCCGATTGCTCTACCACTGAGCTACTGCGGATCTTTCTGTCAGACGAAAATTGTAGCACTTTACTCAACACCTCTCAATAGCAATACGGAGCGAAAACTAGACGGTTGACATCTTGGGTTAACACATGAAGCACATAAAACTTGACAATCACCTATCAGGTTTATTAATATTGTTTTCAAGGAAACTAGTAAGAGTTTTAACAATGAGTGATAATTATTACGACATACTAGGCATCGAAAAAGGTGCCTCTCAAAAAGAAATCACCTCTGCATTCAGAAAACTCGCCAGGAAACATCATCCAGATGTAAATCCTGGAGATACAAAAGCAGAAGAAAAATTCA
>MDSV01036554.1_pt1 | contig 10102 bp, 7 predicted proteins | sample 810851 | NCBI WGS metagenome assembly MDSV01 (sample SAMN05326640, study PRJNA326480) | marine metagenome | isolation source: seawater | place: Atlantic Ocean: North East | collected 2012
TCAGATACTTTGTGTGACCCTGAGAGAGTGGAGGCTTTACCTGCTTTATTAGTTGATGAACCAACCGTGAGCATGACTTTCCAGGTAAACGATTCGCCTTTTGCTGGTCAAGACGGAAAATACATAACTTCTAGAAATATTAAAGAAAGATTGGAGCAAGAATTATTAAGTAATGTTGCTCTGCGTGTTGAGCCTGGCGAGTCCTCAGATAAATTTAAAGTATCTGGTAGAGGAGAGTTACATTTATCCGTTTTAATTGAAAGCATGCGACGAGATGGTTTTGAATTAGCTATATCAAAACCTGAGGTTATTGAGAAAGAAATTAATGGAGAAATACACGAACCTTTTGAGCAAATCGTTATTGATATTGAAGAGGAGCATCAAGGCTCAATTATGGAAGAAATGGGATTAAGAAAAGCTGAGCTCAAGAATATGCAACCAGATAAAAAAGGACGAATAAAACTTGAATTTATTGCTCCATCTAGAGGAATGATCGGATTTAGATCTCAATTTCTTACTCTCACAAGTGGCTCAGGAATCTTAACTAGTGTATTTGATCATTATGGTCCTGCAAAAAAAGGTGAAATAACAAATAGGCAAAATGGTGTTTTGGTATCAATGATGAGTGGTAAAACTCTATCTTATTCATTGTTTAACCTTCAAAATCGTGGAAAACTTTTTGTTGGTCATGGGTTAAATGTTTATAAAGGACAAATTGTTGGTTTGCATTCAAGAGATAATGATCTGCCTGTGAATCCTACCAAAGCTAAACAGCTTACTAACGTGAGAGCCTCTGGTACTGATGAGAATTTAATACTTACGCCTCACATAGAACATTCTTTGGAGCAAGCTTTAGAATTTATTGAAGATGATGAACTTGTTGAAGTTACTCCAAGTGCAATAAGACTTAGAAAAAAAACTTTTACTTTTTAAATACTTTCAAAAATAATATTTTGAATTTGCTCAAATGACCCATTAGACATGCAAACAATATGGCTGTTGGGTTCAACATACTTTGGTAAAATTTTTATAAATTCTTTAGCATTTGAACAAATATAAAAGTTTTTATTTTTTTTCTTAATCTCTTTAATTTGTTTTTTATTTTTTGAAAATAAAAATACATGATCAGCAGCTTCTAAAGATTTAGGTATTAATTCATCATGATATCCAGAAACCATTGTGTTGGATCTCATTTCTAGAAGACAAATTATTTCTTGCTGACCCACCTTCTTTCTTAAACCCTGCAAAGAGAGTTCTATAGATGTAGGGTGATGAGCAAAATCACTATAAATACTTACAGAATTTTTTTTACCCACTAATTCCATTCTTCTGGAAACGCCTTGAAAAGAAGATAAAGATTTTGAAATGATTTCATCACTTACTCCCAAGGATGAGGAAGTAACAAAAGCAGCTAAAGCATTTCTTAAATTGTGCTCTCCAAAAAGATCCCAAGTTATCTCACCTCTTAATTTTTTATTAAAAAAAATTTTAAAATTACTATCTTGATCTTTACTGACCTTAATGGACCAACCTTTGGATGACAATTTGTAATTGAAAGTTTCCTCAATAGAGTAAATCCCTTGTTCTATTAAAGATGCAATATCTAAGTCTTCTCGAGGATAAATCACTTTTGCTGTTGAGGGTAATGATCGAAGTAAATAATGAAATTGTTTTTTTATATCTTCTAGATTATTGAAAATATCTGCATGATCAAATTCGAGATTATTAATCAACAATGTTGATGGTTTGTAATGCAAAAATTTTGATCTCTTATCAAAAAAAGCTGTGTCATACTCATCTGACTCAATAACAAAAAATTTATCCTTACCTAGAACAGCAGTTTTAGAAAAATCTTTTAATTTTCCAGCTATTAGATAACCAATATCAAGGCCTGAATCATTCAAAATTTTCGTGATCATTGCTGAAGTAGTTGTCTTTCCGTGAGTTCCAGCAACTGAGATGACATGTCTATCTTTTAAGACGTAATCGTATAAAAACTCCGGCCCAGAAGAGTAATCCTTATCTTCATCCAGAATTTTCTCCATCAATGGATTTCCCCTGCTAACAACATTGCCAATGATGAATAAATCTATGTTTTGAGAATAGAGCTTTTCAGAAAATCCTTTATCGATTTTTATCCCCAAATTTTTAAGAACGTCACTAATTGGAGGGTAGACATTTTCATCACAACCGTAGACTTCGAATCCTTTTTCAGTTGCTAATTGGGCTATTCCGCTCATAAAGGTCCCACAAATCCCAAGAATATAAATTTTCATTAATAAATTATATCCTTTTCACAGAAATACTTTTTTCAGTTATATTTGTTTTATGGCTCTTAAACATAATGCTTTTTACGCTCAATCTGGAGGAGTAACTTCCGTGATAAATGCTTCAGCATGCGGAGTAATAGAAACAGCAAATAAATCTCTAAAGATCAATAAAGTTTTAGCGGGTAAAAATGGAATTTTAGGAGCTTTAAATGAAGAGCTTATCGACACCTCCAAAGAAACTAAATCAACAATTGCTAAACTAAGACAAACACCTGGAGGAGCTTTTGGATCTTGTCGCTTTAAATTACAAGATCCCGTTAAACAAAAAAAAGAATATGAAAGGCTTTTCGAAGTGTTCTCAGCTCATGATATAAGTTATTTTTTTTACAATGGAGGCGGTGATAGTCAAGATACGACTTTTAAAGTTTCTGAGATGGCTAGAAAGTTAAAATTTCCCTTACAATGTATTGGTATTCCTAAGACTGTAGATAATGATCTTCCTTTCACTGACTGCTCTCCTGGTTTTGGATCTGTAGCAAAATATGTTGCAACCTCAACATTAGAAGCTGGACTTGATGTCAAGAGCATGGCGGAAACTTCAACTAAAGTGTTTATCTTAGAGGTGATGGGAAGAAATGCTGGGTGGATTGCTGCTGCGTCGTGTTTAGCAGGAAACGAATTTGAGGATCCGCCTCATATCATTTTGCTTCCTGAAATAGCTTTTGAAAAAGCTAAATTTTTAAAAACTGTGAAAGAGAAAATACAAAGATTTGGGTATTGTGTGGTTGTAGCTTCTGAAGGAGTGAAATATAAAACCGGAAAATTTCTAGCAGACTCAGGGTCAGTTGATGCCTTTGGCCATAAACAGTTAGGTGGAGTCGCGCCAGTACTTGCTTCCATGATAAGTAAAATAGGTCTAAAAAATCATTGGGCTGTGGCTGATTATCTCCAGCGTTCAGCAAGACATATTGCTTCCAAAACAGACCTAGATCAGGCATACGCTGTTGGAAAGTATGCTGTTCAACTTGCATTGAATGGAAAAACTGGCGTGATGTCGACTATTAGACGAGTCAGTGACCAACCATACAAATGGACAGTCTCTGAAGCCTCTTTAAAAAATATAGCAAATGTAGAAAAAAAATTACCTAACGGATTCATTTCAAACGATGGATACAGGATTACTAATGCTGGAAGAAGATACTTGAGACCTTTAATCCAAGGAGAAGCCTCAATTAAATATTTGAAAGGAATTCCAGATATTGCTCGATTGAAAGAAGTTTTAGTTCAAAAAAAATTAAGAACTTTTTAAGATTTTTTTTACAGCCCCAGAAAAATTCAAAATTACTTCTCCTTCGCAAACTATTTTTCCTTGTCCGAAAACTAGACTTTTTGTTTCCTTGTCTATTTTTGGATAGATCTCTAAAAGACATCCAACTTTTGCTGGAGCTATAAATTCACATCTGAAACTAACAGTCGCGGCATAATTTTCCCGAGATTCCATCGCTGCCGAACAAAGACAATAATCAGCAACACTCATTAGCATGCCTCCATGAGCTACGCCTCCAGAATTTCCATTTTCAGGCCTGATCCAAAAAGCCATAACTAAACTACCAGCATCATTTCTTTTATAAAAACCTTGGCCAATATGAGCAATATGACTTTCAGTTTGATCTATTTTTTTATATCCATTTGGTAATTTAAATTTATCTTCATTCATGGTGATGATTTTAACTCAATGTGTATAATTAACTCCCTTATTATGGACTTTAAACTTACTTCAGATCAGCAAGAATTACAGAAAGTAGCGCGTGAGTTTGCTGTGAAAGAACTTACTTCTCTTGCAAACGAGATGGAAGAATCTGCAAGCCCAGTACCCAAAGATGTGTTAAAAAAAATTGGAGAATTAGGGTTTCTCGGCGTCAACGCGCCAACAGAATACGGTGGTCAAGGATTATCAAATCTTGATGCGATAATAATTCTTGAAGAATTTGGAAAAATCTCTTCTGCTGTGGGATGGCCGGTTTTTGAAGCCAACGCCGGTCCAGTAAAAGTAATAGAACATTTTGGTACTGAAGCTCTAAAAAAACGAATTATTCCTGAGGTTTGTAAAGGAGAAAAAGTAGTAGCTGTAAGCATGTCGGAACCAGGAGCTGGAACTGGATTAACAGACCTCAAAACTAAAGCGGAGATCAAAGGAGATAAAATTGTTATCAACGGAAATAAGAGATGGTGCTCTGGAGCCGGACACTCAGATGGGTATGTTGTTTATGCAAAAATGTCAGATGCTCCAGCAGCTAAAGGTATTGGAGCGGTTTTTGTAGATTTAGATGCCCCTGGGCTAACTTTTGGAAATAGCGAGCGTTTGATGGGTTGGAGAGGAATACCCTCAGCAGATATTTATTTTGATAACGTTGAAGTACCACTAGAAAATTTGTTAGTTGAACCTGAAGATGGCTTTAAAAAACTTATGGAAACTTTTGATTTAGAGAGATGTGGTAACGCCACTATGGCGTTGGCTCAGGCCTCTTCCGCATTAGACTACGTAAAAGAATATGTGCAAGAACGTGAGCAATTTGGCAAGCCAATAGTAGATTTCCAAGCAGTCCAGATTAAGTTAGCAGACATGCTAATGAAGGTTGAAGCTTCTAGACTATTAATCCACCGCGCTGTTTTTAACGCGGCTAACGGATTGCCTGATATCTTAGAGTCAAGTAGTGCTAAATGTTTTGCAAATGAAATTGCGAGAGAAGTTACAACTACTGCTATGCAGCTCATGGGAGGATATGGATTTAATAAAGAGTATGGCATGGAAAGGAAAGTCCGAGATGCATTTGGATGGGGAATTGCAGGTGGAACTATAGATGTTCAAAAAGTAAATATAGCTTCAGCTATGATTGGCAGACGTTTTAATCAAAGAGCTAAATAACTCTAATTTCTCTTATTATTTCATCCATCTTTTCAATTAAGATCTTTTTATCATCTTCAGTTAAAAAGTCTCCCACTGGGACTCTTTCTCCTTTAGAAGAAATGACAATGTGAATTGGATACCAAGGATGCTTAGCTTTTTCTACAAATACATATGCCCACTCTCTAATAAATTCAATTGAAGTTTCGGGTCTAAATTTTCCTTTTTCGATAATTAATTTTTCAGGTGAAATGGTGATTATTTCTTGTTTATTAGTTTTTTGATAAACGTAATAAGATGCATATAAAACTATTAAAATTTCTAGTCCTGCAAATGGCAGAATTATCGGTGCGCCAATATATAAAAATCCAAAAGCAATAATTAAAATTGGAGTAGAAATTAACGCTAAAAATAACATATTACCTCTCCATGAAATCGAACGATTTGGCTTTAAAGTCAATCTAAATGTATGATTTGTTTCGAGACGATCTGCAGTAACCATATTTAATTGTTATATTAAACCAAAACTTTTTAATTGATCTTTTAGATGACTAAGAAAATAATTAATTCTATTGATAGAACAGCCTTAACTCCAAACTATGCTCCTGCCTGGTTCACACCTGTGAAAGGAAAAAAATCAATTTTATGGGATTCAAATGGCAATGACTACGTTGATTTTGGAGGAGGAATTGCAGTCACTTGCTTAGGCCACTCTCATCCTGAGCTAATAAAAGTTTTAAAATCTCAATCAACAAAACTTTGGCATGTGAGTAATTATTTCTACAATGAACCCGCATTAGAATTAAGTGAATTACTAGCTAAAAAAACTTTCGCTGATAAAGTATTCTTCTCGAATTCAGGAAATGAAGCGAATGAAGCAGCAATAAAACTTGCTAGAAGATATTTTTACGACCAAGGAAATCCAGAAAAAAATGAAATAATTGTTTTTACTGATGCTTTTCATGGTCGATCGATGCTAAACATTAGTGCAGGAGACTCTAAACTCCAAAAAACTGGATTTGGACCACTTCTAAAAGGATTTAAAAGGGCAAAATTTAATGATCTAGAATCTGTAGAAAAAAAAATATCAAAGAAGACTGCCGCAATTTTTGTCGAGCCAATTCTAGGAGAGTCTGGAATTATTAGGGCTTCAAATCCTTTTTTGAAGGGGCTAAGAAAAATAGCAAATAAAAATAAAACTCTGTTAATTTTTGACGAAGTGCAAAGCGGTATAGGAAGAACAGGCACCTTAATGGCTTATATGGGTTACGGAGTTACTCCAGATATATCTACTCTTGCAAAAGGACTCGGAGGTGGAATTCCTATTGGAGCTACATTAGCAAAAAAACACATTGCAGAGTCTTTCCAGCCTGGAACACATGGCAGCACCTTTGGCGGTAATCCCTTGGCTTGTATTGTTGCGAAAAAAGTTGTCGAAATCATATCAGCTCAAAAAGTCTTATCTGGAGTTATAAAAAAAACAATTTTATTTACGAAAAAACTTAATGCTTTGTCAGAAAAATACGACATGTTTTCAGATGTAAGAACTGCTGGACTTTGGATTGGATGTGATTTCAAAAATATAAAGTCATCTGAATTTATTCAAGCTGCTTACAAAGAAGGATTGATAGTAGTCCAAGCAGCTGGAGAAAAAACAATCCGATTAGCTCCATCTCTAATAATTTCAGATAAAGAAATCAATGAAGGTTTCGAAAGATTTGAAAAAGCATATAAAAATATCGTTTAAGAAATTTTTCATCAAATTCTTGTTAAAAAGAAAATTTTTCTTAACATAATATTATGTCGAATTATAAATTCCTAAAACTAATATTACTTTTTGTTTTGATAAGCTCTTGCGCTGGGCCAGCAACGCAAAGATTAAATATCGACAGTGAGGCTCTTGACGCAGAGACAAAGCTTCAACAAAAATTATCTCTTCAAAAAACTAAATCAAGATATGAAAGACTTCAGAAAGTTGGCTACCCAATTCTTAAAAATTCTGCTGAATTATGCGAAAACACTATTAACTCACTTGGAGTAATGTTCAATGCTTACGTATCTTCGGATAAATATTCGGAAATTGAGAAAGAAGTTTACGAAATTGATGACAGGCTTCTACTGACCTATGTAATTCCAAGCTCTTCAGCTTTTAAAAGCGGACTAAGAAATAATGATGAAATCATATCAATCAATGATATTGAAGATACTTTTGATAGAGAAAAGTTTCACAAAGATCTTGAAAAACTTAGAAAAAAGTCAGAATCTTTAAAAGTGGTTTACAAAAGAGAAGGCATAGAAAAAATTGCTACTTTTGATCCCGATCTAATTTGTAATTACCCAATATTATTAGTTCAAAATGATTCAGTGAACGCTTTTGCTAATGGCAGTCAAATTGGCATAACAACTGGCATGATTAGATTTGCGCAAAAAGACGAAGAATTAGGATTAGTCATTGCACATGAACTTGGTCACAACATAATGGATCACATTTCAAAATTAAGGACAAATTCTCTCCTTGGTACAATTGTTGATTTAGCTGCTGCTTATTATGGGGTAAATACTCAAGGAGTATTCGGCCAAGCAGGAGCAAGAATGTATTCTCAAGAATTTGAGGCTGAAGCAGATTATGTTGGTATTTACTATATGGAAAGAGCTGGATACTCAATTGAAAAAGTTGCTGATTTTTGGCGCAATATGGCGGTTGAACATCCTGGTAGTATTAATCAGAGCCATACTTCAACTCCCCCTGCCACTCCAGAAAGATTCCTTGAAATTAATGCAGCAGTAAAAGAGATAAAGGAAAAGAAAAGATTGAACCAGCAACTAATACCTAATGTTGACGAGGAGTAACTCTTTACTCAGCAATAACTTCTAATTTATCAACTCTTCTATATCCCTTGGGTAAAAAATTTCCTTTTCTTCCCCTTGTTCCAACAAAATTTTCTAAGTCTTTGGCTTTTATAGTGTAGCTTTGCTTGCCACTATGTATTTTAAGATTAGAACCTTTTTTGAGAGTTTTGATGAAAATAAGTTTATTTTCTTTTGCCTCAAATTTCTTTTTATCAATACTAATGATCTTATTCCCTTTTCCTTTTGCAAGGATTGGTAAATCCTTAGAATCAATTAAAAGCATTTTTCCTTCCTCAGTAATCGTAGCAATATAAGAGTCATCTAGAGAACTAAATTTTTCTGGTCCAAGAGGAATTGCACCTTTTGTATTTAGAGCGGCCTTTCCAGATTTATTTTTTGTCTGAAGCTCAGATATTTTTGCAATAAAACCATATCCGCTATTTGCGGCCAACAAACAATATTCCTCTTCTGTTCCTGCAACAACTCCTGCAAAAGTAGAACCAGACTGAGAATTAATGCTACTAGAAACTGGATCCCCTTGACCTCTTGCCGAAGGCAATTTATGAATTGGCAAAGTAAATGCTTTTCCAAAACTATCGATTATTACTGCATTTTGACTATTTCTTGCTGCTATTGAGGAAAGATAGTCGTCTCCTTCTCTGTATTGTAGGCTTTCAGGATCTATTTCATGACCTTTGGCAGCTCTAATCCATCCTCTTTTAGATAACACAACAGTCATAGGATCATTTGAAATTAAATCTTTCTCATCGAAAGCTTTAGCTTCTTCTGCTTCTACTATATTACTGTTTCGCTCGTCACCATATTCATCTAAATCTTCTTTGAGTTCTTTTTTTAATAAAGTTTTTAATCTGCTCGAAGAAGCTAGAATTTTTTCGATACCTTTTGCTTCAGTTGAAAGATCTTTTTTCTCAAGCAAAATCGCTTCCTCTTCTAATTTTGCTAATTGTCTTAAACGTATATCTAAAATTGCGTTTGCTTGTATTTCAGATAACTTAAACTTTTTCATTAAAGCTTTTTTTGGCTTGTCATGTGTTCTAATAATTTTTATAACTTCATCAAGGTTCAAGTAGGCTTTTAATAAGCCGTCTAAAATATGTAGCCGATCATTTACCCAATCTAATCGATGTTGAAGTCTTCTTTTTACGGTTTCTGTTCTAAACTTTATCCATTCTTTTAAGATCCCCTTGAGGTCAAAAACTCTCGGCTTTCCATTGAGACCAATGGCGTTAAGATTAGCTCGAACATTTTTTTGTAACTCTGTAGTTGCAAATAAATGACTCATTAAAGCATTTTTATCAATTCTATTAGATCGAGGTACTATGATTATTCTTACTGGATTTGTTTCATCGCTTTCGTCTCTTAGATCCTCAATCATAGTAATTTTTTTTGAGTCAATTTGTGATGCTATTTGCTCAAGTATTTTTGAAGATGAGACTTGATAAGGAAGCGAATTAATGACTATTTCTCCATTTTCAACTTCGTAAGTAGCTCTTAATTTAATAGAACCTCTTCCCGAAGTATAAATTTCTTCAAGCTCTTCTCTTGAAGAGATGATTTCAGCTTTTGTAGGGAAATCGGGACTTGGTACAAAGTTCATCAAATCTTTAGTTGAAAGTTTAGGAGAATCTAAAAGACCTATAGTTGCTTGAACGACTTCTTTTAAGTTATGAGGAGGAATGTCCGTCGCCATTCCCACAGCAATTCCAGAAGCTCCGTTTAAAAGAACATTGGGCAATCTAGATGGTAAAAATTTTGGCTCTATTAACGTACCATCAAAATTTGGCATCCAATCAACCGTACCTTGAGAAATTTCAGTTAAAAGATTTTGTGAATAAGAAGAAAGTCTGCATTCAGTATATCGCATGGCAGCAAAACTTTTTGGATCATCTAAAGAACCGAAATTTCCTTGGCCTTCAATTAATGGATATCTTGTTGAAAATTCTTGAGCCATCAGCACCATGGCTTCGTATGCAGCGCCATCACCATGAGGATGGAATTTTCCAATTACATCTCCAACTGTTCTCGCACTTTTTTTAAATTTTGCGGAGGATTTTAA
>MDSV01075788.1_pt1 | contig 10102 bp, 6 predicted proteins | sample 810851 | NCBI WGS metagenome assembly MDSV01 (sample SAMN05326640, study PRJNA326480) | marine metagenome | isolation source: seawater | place: Atlantic Ocean: North East | collected 2012
TGGAAATTTTATAGAAAATATAACTTTAATTATTGAAAATGAAAATATTTTTAATCTTCAAATTGGTATAAAAAAAAAAAATTATAATAATTTTATAAACAAAGAATATCTTAAAAATTATTTAACTGAAGCAAAAGATTTATTCAAAGAAAATTATCAAGATGAAAAAATTATGCACATTATAGTTAATAAATATATAATTGATGGTAAAAATTACCAATCAATAGATAATAACTTAGAATGTGAGCAATTAGGTTTGGAAATACAATTTAAATCTATATCAAATTCTTTCATTTATGATTTAGATAAAATTTTAGAAAATTACCAAATTAAGATAATTAAATATTTAGATGGAAATTATATTAGAAATTTTTTTAAAGAAAATATTGATATATCTGAAATGGCACATAGAATTTTAGCTGGACATAACAAAAATGAAGTAATGATTATACCCAAAAATCAAAAAAAATTGGGCCTTTTTGAAAAATTTTTTCAACTATTTAGTTAATATTGTTTTTTCTTGTAACATTAGTTGTTTTTAAATTTCTAAAAATTCAAAATAAAAAGTATGTGTGTCGTATTTAACTCAAAAATCAATAAAAAATAATATTTATTTCAAGGGAATTGCACTGCATAGTGGCCTAGATATAAATGTTTGTATCAAGCCTGCGGAACCAAATTTTGGAATAGTTTTTAAAAGGATAGATCTAAAAAAAAATAATTTAGTTTATCCAAATTTTATGAATGTAAGTAATACATCATTAAATACAACTATTGAAAATGAATTTGGAGCAAAAGTTTCTACAATAGAACATTTAATGGGAGCTTTATTTGGTTTAGGTATAGATAATGCTTTAATTGAAATAGATAATGAAGAAGTGCCAATTTTAGATGGATCAGCTAAAATGTTTATTGAAAAAATTTTACATGCAGGGATCAAAGAGAGTGAAGCACCAATTAAAATTATAAAAATTAATAAAGAAGTAAAATTTTCGGATGGTGATAGGTATATTACAATTAAACCTTCTACTTTGAGTTTAGATATTGATTTTGAACTTAAATATAAAAACGAAATAATTGGAAATCAAAGAAATAAGGTTAAAGTTTACGAAGATGATCTTATGGATGTATACAACTCAAGAACTTACTGTTTATTTGAGGATATTGAATTAATTAAAAAGAATGGTCTAGCAAAGGGTGGAAGTTTAGAAAATGCTATAGTTGTAAAAGGTAATCAAATATTAAATTCAGATGGATTAAGAAATCAAAAGGAGTTTGTGAATCACAAAATACTTGATTGTATTGGCGATCTTTATACATCTGGATATAGAATAGTCGCTAGTGTTAAATGTTCCCAAGGTGGGCATTATTTGACAAATCAATTACTTAGAAAAGTCTTTCAAAATAATGAAAACTTTTCTATTTTGGAAATTAAAGAAAAAAATCTTCCTCATACATTGATAAATAAAAATTTGCTCAGATCTATTGCTTAAATAAAAAGTTCACTTTCAAATTATCTTTTAAAAAAGTATAAGTAAATTGATGAAAATTAATAAATTTATATGCTTAGTTCTAGTTCTTTTTTTAAGTATTTCTTGTTCTAATAATGAAATAAAAAAATCTGTTATTAAAGAAAAAAATTTAGATTTACAAGTTTTTGATGCTTATAAAGAAGGGAAAGATTCTTTAGAGGCTGGAGACGTTCTGTATGCAGCTAAAAAATTTAATGAGGCAGAAAAACTTTTTCCTCAATCTGAGTGGGCACCTAAAGCTGCTTTGATGGCAGCTTACTCTTATTATGCCCAAGATTATTATAGTGATGCAATTGCTGAACTAGAAAGATTTTTTAAAGTCTATCCATACCATCCAGATTTAAATTATGCATATTACTTACTAGGAATTTGTTATTATGAGCAAATAGTAGATGAGAAAAAAGATACCCAAGCAATAATAAAAGCTAAGGAAGTTTTTGATTTTCTTAAAAATCAATACCCTAATTCTGATTATGCACTTGATGCTAATTTTAAACTCGATTTGATAGATGATATTCTTGCCTCAAAAGAAATGTATATTGGAAGATATTACTTTGAGAAAAAAAAATGGATACCTGCAATAAATAGATTTAAAACTGTTTTAGAAGATTACGAAACTACAATTTATACTCAGGAAGCATTACATAGATTGGTAGAAGTTTATTATGTATTAGGACTTAAAGAAGAAGCGAAAAAATATGCTAAATTACTTGGTTATAATTACCAATCATCAAGATGGTATGAAGAAACATATAGTATTTTTGATAAAAAATATGAGCTAAATAAAAAAAATAGAATTAAAAAAGAGAAAAAGAGAAACGTTTATAAAAAAGTTAAATCTCTATTTGATTGAGATGAATATAAAGAAAATAGAAATTTTATATAAAAACAAGATTAATTTATTAAATAAATATAATAATGAATATTATGACAAAAGCAGCCCTAGTGTATCAGATCAGGAGTACGACAACTTAAAAAAAGATATTTTGTCTTTAGAAAGTCAATATGATTTTTTAAAATCAAGAAATTCACCTTCAATTATTGTAGGGTACAAACCATCCAAAAATTTTAAAAAAGCATTTCATAAAGTCCCTATGCTGTCATTAGCAAATGCGTTTGCAGAAGAAGACCTGATTAATTTTGAAAAAAAAATTTTAAATTATATTTCAAAGAAAAATGATTTTAAGCTCACTTACAGCGCAGAACCAAAAATTGATGGTATTTCAGCATCCTTAACATATATAAAAGGAAATTTTGTCAAAGGTTTATCAAGAGGTGATGGAAAAGAGGGTGAGGATATTACCCAAAATCTTCAAACTATTGATGATATTCCAAAAAAAATTTTATTTAAGGATTTTCCAGAAGAAATTGATGTTAGAGGCGAAGTATTTATCAAGAACAGTGATTTTATTGAATTAAATAATAAATTTGCAAATCCAAGAAATGCAGCATCAGGTGCTTTAAGACAAAAGAATCCAAGAGATACAAAAAAAATTCCTTTAAAGTTTATTGCTTATACATTTGGTTTTGAAAAAGGGTTAAAAATTGAAAGACAATCTGATTATCTAAAAAAATTAAGTGATTGGGGATTTAAAGTAAATCCGATTAATAAATTAATTACTGGAGTAAAAAACTTATTAAAAAATTATAATTTTGTTGAAAAAGAAAGAGCAAATTTAGATTTTGATATAGATGGTATCGTTTATAAAATAAATGAATTTAGTCTTCAAAAACGATTAGGTAACGTTGCAAATGCTCCTAGGTGGGCTATAGCACATAAGTTTTCTTCAAATAAGGGAATTTCTCAAATATTAGATATAGATATTCAAATTGGAAGAACAGGTGCTCTAACTCCGGTCGCAAAAATCAAACCTGTCAATATTGGAGGAGTATTGGTTTCAAATGCAACTTTGCATAATGAAGATGAAATAAAAAGAAAGGATATTAGAAAAAATGATATTGTAATTGTAGAAAGAGCTGGCGATGTGATACCGCACATTGTTTCTGTTGATATCAAAAAAAGAAAAAAAAATAGTCTAAAATTTATTTTTCCTACAAAATGCCCTTCCTGTGGCTCAAAGACTATTAAGGAGTACAATTCAATCACAAAAAAAGAGGATTCTGTAAGAAGATGCTCAAAGGAAGGATTTGATTGTGAAAAAATTGCAATTGAAAAATTAAAACATTTTGTCTCCAAAGAAGCTTTTAACATAGATGGTTTTGGAAAAAAAATTGTAGAAAATTTTTGGAACTTAAAATTAATTAAATTCCCACAAGATATCTTTAATTTAGATTTTAATAAAATTGAAAAATTAGAAGGGTGGGGAAAGTTGTCTACAGAAAATTTAAAATTTTCTATTAACGAAAAAAAGAAAATCAGTTTAGAAAAATTTATTTATGCTTTGGGTATAAGACATATTGGACTTGAAAACGCTAAACTTTTAGCAAAATACTTTGTTACTTATTCAAAATTTAAAGAGCTATCAAATAATAAAAAATATGAAGATTTATTAAATATAGATGGGATTGGTGATACTCAAATAGCCTCAATTAAAAATTTTTTTACAAATAAAATAAATTTGCAAATTTTAAGAGAGTTAGAAAAAAATTTAATAATAATTAACTCTGTCGTAATCAAAAAAAATGGACTATTGATAAATAAAACATTTTTGGTCACTGGAAAGCTTAATGGAATAAGTAGAGCAGAAATAAAGTCGCTAATTGAGGAGAATTCAGGAACTACTGTGAGCAGTGTATCAAAAAAATTAAATTATTTAATTGTTGGAGACAAACCAACAAAAAGAAAAGTAGAAACAGCCAAAGAATTAAATGTAGAAATTATAGATCAATCAGATTTTTTAACAATGCTAAATAAAACTAGCTAACCATTTTCTTTCATCTGACCTTAAATATCTCGAGATTTTTAAATAAACATCAAGGTTATATTTAAAAAGGTAATTTTTTTCTGCTTTAGTAAGTAAATCAAAATTGATTAAATCATTCTCAATAGGTACCATTGTTAAATTCTCAAAAAATAAATTTTTATTTTTCTTATTAACATAAACTAAATTTTCAATCCTTATTCCATAATTATTTTTCTTATAGTAACCAGGTTCATTACTTAAAATCATACCTTGTTTGATTTTAACCGTATTTATTTTTGTGATAGATTGTGGTCCCTCATGAACATTGAGAAAAAAACCTACACCATGTCCTGTACCATGCTCATAATCTAAATTGCTTTCATTTAAAAATTTTCTAGCTCTTTTATCAATTTTTTTACCAGTATCGTGTTTATTGATATCAGTTGTAGCAACTGCTATGTGACCTTTTAAAACTTTAGTAAAAATATTTTTTATATTTTTGCTTTGATTAGAAAAACAAATTGTTCTTGTTACATCAGTTGTTCCATATTTATATTGCCCACCAGAATCACACAGAAAAATATCCTTTTTTTTAATAGTTCTACAATTATTTTTATCAGCTCTATAATGCACAATAGCACCATTTTTTCCTGAACCTGCAATTGTATCAAAACTTGGGTATAAAAAATTTTTGTTCATTTTTCTAAATTTTTTTAATTTTTCAGCCGCTTCTACTTCTGTAATTTTTTTTTTATTAATTTTTTTAATCCAGTAAATAAATTTTGTTAAAGCAACTCCATCTAAAATATGTGCATTAATTGTATTCTTAATTTCAATATTATTCTTAATTGCTTTAAAAAGATAAGTGGGGTCTTTTCTATTTATAACTTTAAATTTTGATTTAATTAAATTTTCATAAAATACTGAACACGATTTATCGTCTATAATAAATTTTTTTCCTTTTAGTTTAAAAATTTCTTTTGGAAAATGATCAACATCTAAGACTTGATTTATATTTAAAACTTTATTTTTTATTATTTTTTTACATTTTTCTATTTTACTTATTAATAATATTTTTTTTGTTTTACTTATTATTAATCTTGAGTTAGGCACTGGACTGTTTGGACTATCACTGCCTCTTATGTTCAGTATCCAAGCTACGTTTTCTGGCGCACTTATAAAAATATAATCTGATTTATTTTTTTTTAAGTATTTACATATTTTATTAATTTTAGAATTAATACTTTCGCCAACTATATTTTTATTTAACGAATAAAAAGGGGCAGTAAAGTTAACCCTCATTATTTTTATTTCGTCAATTAGATTTTTATTTATAAATTTAATTTTATTATTTTTTAAAAAATATTTTTTTATTTGTGAACTTGTAAATAATTTTGGATCTATGCCAAGAGTTAGATTTTTAAATAAATTACAATTTAATAATTTTTTAAAATCATAAATTTTAAAATTTTTTCCACTTTCAAGCTGGCTTTGTATGGTGTATCTTCCATCAGTAAATAAATAGTTTTTATTTTTTAATATTATTGCTAATCCAGCTGACCCACTGAAATTTGATATAATTTTTAGTCTATTAATTTTTGAGTATTCTGTAAAATAATCGTCATTTTTTGGAATCACATACCCATCTATATTATATTTTTCAAATTTACCTCTTAATATATTAATGTAATTTTTCACTTAATTCTCTTTTGGTATCTTATCCAACCTGGACTTCTAGTGCTTTCTTCAACTTCAAAATCTTGATTAAACTCAAAATCGTCATCATCATTTATCTCTTCATCAAAGAATGAATTTTTTTCCAAGTTCTTTTCTGGTAATTCATCTACAAATCTTGAAGCCATACTATCTATCCAATCGCCTTGATAAAATCTGTTCATAGAAAAAGATATTATAGCCTTTTTCTTTGCTCTCGTGATACCTACATAAGCTAATCTTCTTTCTTCCTCTAAACCATTTTGTCCTTTTTCTTCAATAGATTTTTGATGAGGAAATAAGCCCTCTTCCCATCCTGGCAGAAAAACAACATCAAATTCCAATCCTTTAGCAGCGTGCATTGTCATCATGTTAATTTTTTCACCATCCCACTCTTGATCTACTGAAGTTGCTAGAGAGACATGTTCTAAAAAACTTTCTAAATTGTCAAATTCTTTCATGGCACTTAATAGCTCTTTGATATTTTCTAATCTATTTTCATTATCAACATCTTTTTTATTTTTCAACATCGCCGAATATCCAGATTCATCAAGAACAATTTGTAATAATTTGATATGACTTGACTTTTTTAGTTCAAAATCATTTCTCCATTTTGCTAAAGAATTTAAAAATATATTTAAACCAATTTTAGCTTTTGGTTTAATTAAATTTTGTTCTAACATTTGAGTTGAAGCTCTTTCTAAACTTAAATTATTTTCTTTTGCAAATTGATGAATATTTTTTAATGTACTGTCTCCTATGGATCTTTTAGGGTTATTCACAACCCTTTCAAAAGCAAGATCATCTTTTTCTTGGTAAATCAGTCTTAGATAGGCTACACAGTCTTTTATTTCAGCTCTTTCATAAAATTTTGTACCACCTAAAATTCTGTAAGGCATACCAATTTTAAGGAATCTTTCTTCAAACTCACGAGTTTGAAAAATAGCTCTTACAAGAATTGCAATATTATTATAAGTAAAATTTTTTTTAATATTTTTTTCTATTTCATCCGAAATCCCAATTGCTTCATCTTTACCATTTTTAAAGCAATTTAATTTAACTAAATCGCCTTCATCCATTGTAGTAATTAATTTTTTACCAACCCTATTTTGATTATTGGAAATAAGATTTGAAGCTACAGATAAAATATTTTGAGAAGATCTATAATTTTGTTCCAATCTTATTACTTTTGTATTTTTGTAAACTTGATCAAACTCTAAAAAGTTTTTTATCTCTGCACCTCTCCAGCTATAAATCGATTGATCATCATCTCCAACACAGCAAATGTTTTTGTTTTTTTCTGACAAAAGATTAAGCCATTTACTTTGTATAAAATTTGTATCTTGATATTCATCAACAAGTATGTATTTAAAATTTTTTGAATATATTTCTCTAATGTCTGAATTGAATTCTAAAATTTTTACTGCATGCAAGATAAGGTCACCAAAATCGCAAGAATTTAAGTCAGTTAATTTTTGCTGATAAATCTTATAAAGTGGAAGAATTGTTTTTTCATAAAGATCTTTTTTGTTTATTACTACTTCGTTGGGATAAAATCCTTTATTTTTCCACCGATCAATTATTGCTAGTATAAACCTTGGAGATAATTGTTTGATATCAATATTTTCAGCTTTACAAATATTTTTAATAAGTCTTATCTGATCATCTGTATCCACAATAGTAAAATTAGAATTAAGGTTTGCTGCAGACGCATGTTTTCTTAATAATTTTGCACAAATTGAATGAAATGTACCGAGCCATGAAAGTCCAACAGCGGTAGAACCAAGAATTTTACTTACTCTATTTTGCATTTCTTTAGCAGCTTTATTAGTAAATGTGACAGCTAGGATTTGATTTGGGAAAGCCTTCTTTTCTTTAATAATATTAGCAATTCTTGATGTTAATACTTTTGTTTTTCCAGATCCAGCACCAGCAACTATTAATAGAGGCCCATCAAGATGCGTAACAGCCTCTTTTTGGGGTTCATTCAAATTTTTTAAATAATCATTGTTTATCATTTAAAATAATACTTTATAAGCTTTCTTGGTTCTTATGAGTAAAATAAATTTTTTTACAAAATATTTAATAAACATAAATCATTTTATTAATAGTCTTTTAGAAAAAAATTTAAACAAGTTAAATGTTAAAAATTTTAGCAATTTATTTAAAAATAATAAAATAATTTTAACTTTTGTCGCACTTTTTGTTCTATTCATATCTTATTTGTTGTTACCTACTTTTTACAAACAATCTGATATTTCAAATAAGATAAAAATTGAACTCCAAAGAAAATTTAATATTAATTTTAAATTTTCTAATAATATACAATATAACTTATTTCCCAGACCTCACTTCACAATAACGGAGTCCGTTATAATAGAGGACAAAAATGAAATTTCAAAAATTCAAAAATTAAAAATTTTTATATCATTAGATAATCTTCACTCATTAAAAAATATCAAGATAAAAGATTTAATTTTTGAAAATGCAAATTTTGATTTAGATAAAGAAAGTTATAATTTCTTTAATCAACTTCTTAATAAAAGTTTCAAAGACGGAAATTTTATAATTAAAAATAGTAATGTTTTTTTTAGAAACTCAGAAGAGGAAGTTTTATTCATAAATAGAATCTTGAAAATGAAATATTATTTTGATTCGAAAGAATTAAAAAATATACTTTATGCTGATAATGAAATTTTCAATATTCCTTTTTCAGTAGAAACATTTTTTAACGACGATAAAAGTAAAATTTTTTCTTTGATAAATGTTAATTTGATGAAAATAAAAATTGAGAATGAATTTATTTTGAGCAATGAAAAAAAAATAGGTAAGTCTGAATTTATTTTTAATAAATTAAAACGAATTGCTGAATATGAAATTGAAAAAAATTTTTTTAAATTTCATATTTTTGACAAAAAAGATCAACCAAGCATAAACTACAGAGGAAAATTTAATTTAAAACCTTTTTATGCAAGTGTACAAGGTGATTTGGATGAAATAAATTTAAGTTCTCTATTTGGCTCTAATGCAATAATTATTCAACTTTTAAAAACTGAAATATTTAATAACAAAAATATAGACTTTAATTTAAATGTTAATGCAAGAAATATTTATAATAATTTTAATTTTAAAAATTTAAATTTAAATTCAAAAATTAAAGAGGGTTTAATTGATACAGACAAGACAAAATTCGAATGGAGAAATTTTGTAGATTTTGAGTTACAAGAAAGTTTAATTTTTGTTAAAAATGGTGACTTAGTTTTAGATGGTAAATTAAAAATAAATGTTATCAATCATAATGAAGTATATAAGTTTTTTCTTACACCAAAAAATTATAGAAAAAAAATTAAAAAAATTGATTTAAATTTTACTTATAATTTTGATAAAAAAGTTGCTGAATTAAATGATATTAAAATTGATAATAGAATTAACCAAAATGTTAACAAAGTTTTAAATAATATAATCCTTAAAAAAGATGATTTTCAAAATAAGATTTATTTTAAAAACATTTTAAATGAAGCTTTTAAGATTTATGCTGGGTAGATCATTTTTTTTGGATTAACTATTTTATTGTATTCCTTTTCACTTATTAATCCAGTTTTCAAAGTTTCATGTTTTAAAGTTGTATTATTTTTAAGTGCTGTTTTTGCAATTTTAGCAGCATTATCGTATCCAATATGTGGAGCTAGTGCAGTAACAAGCATTAAAGAATTATCTAAATGCTCCTGTATTTTCTTTTTGTTAGCTTTTATTCCTTTAACACAATAAAGAGCAAAGTTCTTAGTGCTGTCAGCGATCAAGTCAATTGATTGTAATATGTTATGAGCAATTAATGGTTTAAATACATTTAGCTCAAAATGTCCATGAGATCCTGCCATTGTAATTCCATTATGGTTACCTATTACTTTTACAGAAACCATTGTAACAGCTTCACACTGAGTTGGATTTACTTTTCCTGGCATTATGGATGAACCAGGTTCATTTTCAGGTAAA
>MDSV01115855.1_pt1 | contig 10102 bp, 4 predicted proteins | sample 810851 | NCBI WGS metagenome assembly MDSV01 (sample SAMN05326640, study PRJNA326480) | marine metagenome | isolation source: seawater | place: Atlantic Ocean: North East | collected 2012
TACAGTGGTTGGTATGAATATGATGGAACTGATGAGACTAAGTCGTCTGGGAAATCATGTGCGAAGCATAAGACAACTTGGTATAACACGAGCTTTATTGAAGGACAGTTTACTAAAGGACAACATGGAGATACAGACCTCGCGTACGATCTTAGCCAAACAAATTCAGGCAGGGTTGCGCAGGCGAGATTTGAACAAAAGAGCCGTGGCGAGGTCACGGCGCACGACCCTGGCCTTGACCCTAACACCCATTATAGTGGTTGGGTAGGTGTAGCGAGCAGTGGGAAGTGGAAAGGTATTATTTCTTCATATTCAATTGGACCCCACTGTGCAATACAGACGCACGGCTGGAGTCACCATTCCACCGACAACGATATTTATGATAACAATACGAATTCCTGTTCTGGGTGGTTAAGAAATTATGGAAATTGGATGATGGTCGACTCTAGTGGTAAGAACATAGCTTGGGGTAAACCAATAGATGAAGGGGGTTTTCCATCTACAGTACAAATAGGTAGTAGAACATCTCTTAAAGGAACGGACCGTCATGCAGGTCATTTAAAAAATGACAGTTACCTAAAGGTAAGAATGCGTAGTTTACCTAGATGGAAGGTGACCTGGTGTTATTGTCTATATGTGCTTAGTATATATATGAAAAATACTATAGTACCACTAACCGGTGTGAACGACAAAAACAGTAAGTATGTTAAAAACATAATAGCCATGTATGATAAAAGAGACTCCGGAAGAACTAGCATGTTTAGTGACTTTAAACCATTTGATGCGGAGAGTGTTAATTTTGAGACTAATTATGAATCGAAGTATTGTAGTGATGTAGAAGGTTTTCATAATGTTGATGATGCACATAGGTTAAACCTTTATGTATCATATAATCCAAAAAAACCAATTAATCGTGTAAGATAAAACAAAGTTTATATTTTTTTTTTAAAAATAAAATGTAATATTAAATTATATGATATTTAAAGTATTATTAATTATAGTTATTTTATCTATAATTTTTTGTTATTTTAGTAAAATTAGAATAACTGGTGGAAGTTTTTATAAAATACAGAAGAATAAAAAGTGTAATGATAGAAGTATCATAAAAACAAATATAACAAATTTAAAATCTTGTATGAATGATTGTTTTAAAACTGAGAATTGTGTATGTATGTCTTATAATTTATTAAATAAAAATTGTAATTTATCTAGCAAAGACACTAATTTAGAATTAGACAATACTAATATAACTTTAATTAAAAATAGAATATTTAGACCACGAGTATATAAAACTGTATATAATATAAAATATAATAATGACATATATGGTTTAATAAAAAATTCATCAAAATTTGAGTTAGTTAAATTAACTAATGAAATACAAAAAATGAATATAGATAATATATCTTATAATTTTTATAAATTAGAACATAGTAATAAAACACTGATATTATCATATAATCCAAAAAATTTAAGCATAAATAATATAATAGTAGGAGTATTAAATTCTAATAGTGTTGCGGGTTTTAATACAGGTGTTCCAACTCAGACAGGTTCTGCTGTAAGTAATAATAAGTTTAAAAAAATAAAAGTTTTTTCTAGATATAAGGCAGAAAATATTCAAGGACAAAGTATTAATGATTTAGATTTACTTATGAGTGATTCGAATGAAGTCTATGATATGATAGAGTATAAAAAAGAAACTTATTATCCAAAAAACTTATATCAAATAAGTTCAAAATATTTAAATAGATTTTTAACTACAACAAACTTTGATTTTTTAGAAAAAGCGGAAAATAATTTATTTAATATAGCATTAAATAAAAAATCAAGATATTGTCAAGAAAAAATAATAGATAAAGATAAAAATATTAATTACAAAATTCATTGTAATGTAAATTATAATTGGAATATAAGGTATAATATAATATCAGATACTTATACTTTTATAAATAATAAATATTTGTTCAAATTAGGTGATATAGCAAGAAGTAATCAAGATGTAAATATTTTAATACCGAAAGATGAAGATGGAAATTTATCATTTATATTAATAAAACAAGTAGAAAAAATAGATAATATACAATACTATTATTTGAAACATCCACAATTGACAAAATATTTGGCTTTTTTGAAAACAACAAAAATAAATCCAGATATGATATGTAAACAGTGTAAAATTAATAATGCTACTATAGATTTAGATAGACAACCTGAAGAAATAATAAATATAGAAAATTATAGTAAGAAAAATATACACTGTGCTGATTTATGTAGAAGAAATAAGAAATGTAATGAGTTTTATGTGACAGATAGAATATGTTCATTATTTGGAGGAAATTCTACAACAGGAGTTTGTTCTGATATTTGTGATAATACTGGTTCATTTAATTATTTAGTATGGATTGATAAGACAGAATTAGATGATAATAAATACAATTATTTATGGACTATAAATGAAAGTAAAGATAGTTATAATAAATATGCTAATTTAAAAAATCCAGGAGTAAATTATAATTTAAGACAAATGGGTGGTGATAATAGTTGTTCTAATAGTTATAATTGGACTAATAAAATAAATGGTATAGGTAATAATGGAAATGGATTGAATTGTTCTGATTATGAAGATTTTGGATTATGTAATGATGGTGAATTTACAGAGAGAGGACAAAATTATAAAGGTAAAGACTATGATTATCCTGAATATAATTGTTGTTCTTGTGGCAGAAAATATAATACTAATATTAAATGTGATTTAAGAAAATTGAAAAATGAATGTGATAAAAATAGTAGATGTTCTAGTATAGAAATAAAAAAAATAGGTAGTAATGTCGAATGTGGTATCTCAAGTAATGATAATAAAAATATGTTAGTATTTGATAGTAAATATGATACATTTTTTAAAAATTCTGAATTCTATGAGAATAAATTTTTAAAGATAAAAAAAGATAATGATAAATATATTCAATATGATGATAGTAGTATAACTAATAAATTAAAAGAAGTATCAAGTTCTAATGATGCGACTTTATTCTTTTATAAAGATTTTAAATTATATCCTTTAGTAAAATATGGTGATAAATATACTTACATATATGACAGATATAAAAATTTTGAGAAGAAATATATAGAATTAGATTTACTAAATTATAATATAAATACATTCAATGGAGGATTTAAAAATAATAGTATATTAGTAAATAGAGATTTTATAAAAGCTGGTGCATCCTCTTTGGGTGTTGTTTTGTCTAATCAAGGTACAACTGTTTCATTGGATAGATATACACGTCCTCCAATAACATCACTAGCGCCTATTTCAACTCCTTCTAGTAGTAATGAACTTGAAGGATATAGGAGTAGTGTATCAGATTATTTACTGTATAATTATTTAAGAGACAAAAATAGAGAACAATCATCAGCAAATAAAAGTGCTTCTAATCAATTATTAAAAAATTTTATGGTATTTTATTATAATCATAAATTTAATAATTATTTTATTAATAGAGATATTTTGTCGAAAGGAGATTTTGGAATAAATACAAATTTTCTTTCTAAAATTAAAAAGTCATTTAGAAGTATTTATGAAAGTCCAACTGATATACGTATTGATATTATGGAAAATAATGATTATTATACATTATCAGAATCAAATGAACCAGCTAAAGTGAAAAAATATCATAATCATTTAGATAGTTGTATATATAAAAGATTTATTGACTTAACAAATTTAGATAGTTTAATTTTAAAATATAATGATATAAAACCAACATTTACTTGTTTACAAAAATTAATTAATAATATTGAAAAAGTTTATATAGACAGAATACCATTTTTAAATACAAATTATAAAATAATATTTTTATGTGATGTTTATCATAAAAATACATTAAAATATAAAAAATATGAACCATATAATAATCCACGAGACATATATAGTTTTTTAACAGAAAAAACTAGAGATAACGAGATAAAAAGAACAACTGATAATACCTACTTAATAAATAATGTAATAGTTGTTAAAGACAATATAAATGATACTTTAGAATATTTAAGAAATTATTTAACAAATAGTGCGGAAAAATTATTAAAAATTTTATCAATAGTAAATATCAGTTTTGTAGATAATTATTTACCATTTTTAATGAATAAATATTTATCAACTACACGACAAGTAGCGGATATTTATAAACTTTTAGATAGAGATATATGTAATGTGTTTAATATAAGAAAAATAAATTCTGGTATATATGATAGAAAATTTGAAATTGAAAAGAAATATATAAGAAAGAGTATAGTTGATACAGTTGATAGTGAAAAATTTTCAGAATATTATTTAATAGGTGAAAATATAATAGATGAAGAGTATATTACGGAAGAAAATTATTCTTTTGATTTAAGAAATAAAAAATATTATTATATGTATAAACAATATAAAAATCAAATAAAAAGAGGTAGAAGTAATTTAGCTTTAGATAAAATACGTGATTTAATATTAGACAAGATGATTTTAGAAAAGGATAAATTTATAAATTCAAAAAATCAAATGATTTTAACAGGACAACCAGTTGCTACAGGTTCAAGTAGTCAAAATACAATTTATAATTTAGAATATATACTTAATCTAACAGAACAAAATAATATTGTTGATTTAAGAGCAAGACCTATAACAACTTCAGGAACTATGCCACCAGCACCAGTTCCAACAATAAATTCAAGTGCTATACCATCAGCAGCAGTTCCAACAACAACTTCTAGTGCTATAACAACTACATAAACTATATAAGAATGTATTTAAATAAAAAATAAATATATAGAAATTTAATTAATAAGTTAAAATTGATTTTTTTTTATATATGATTTAATATGAATATTGTTTATAATGCTTCTGAAGTAGCTAGTTTAATTAATAAAAATCCTTATAAGTCACAAGAGGAAAGTATAGAAGATGTAATTTGTAGAATAAAGAAGCAAAAAAATATGAGAGATATAAATAAATTTAATGTAATATCTAAAGAGGAATTAGTGAAGTTTTTAGAATTATTTAGAACTGAATCATTATTAGACGAAAAAGTATATAAAGATATAAAAAAAACTGTAAAAAAAACAGATAAAAAGGAAGATATTTCAAAAATTTCAAAAGAATTATTTGAGAAAGTATCGAAAGAATCAATAGAACATAAAAATGTAGAAAAATCGAAAGATGCTCAGAAAAAGTTAGAAAATAAAATGGATAAAATTATGAATGAAAAAGATATGAAAAATGTAAAAGAATATGTAGGTGGATTTATTAATAAACAACGTGGTATAAAAAATGAAGATAATATAAGAAAAACATATGAAAAAATAAATAAATCAAAAGTTACAAATAATAATGATTGTTTGTATAAAAAATTAATATTTAATGTAAATGATATATCATTTTATATATGTGGTAGAATAGATGGTATTGAAAATAATGAATTGATTGAAATAAAAAATAGACGTAATCATTTATTTACATTTATACCAGAATATGAAAAAATACAAACAGAAATATATTTACGTTTAACAAATTTAAAAAAAGGAAAACTTATACAGAATTATAATGAAACACAATCATCATTTGATTTAGTTATAGATAATAAATTATGGGATATGATTATTTCCGAATTAAAGAAAGTATCGTATAATATAATAAATGAATTATAAATTATATATTAGTAATATAATAATGACAAATATATATAATAAATTAAATATAAATTTAAAAGAAAAGATAGATAAAGTAATATATAAAAATAATAAATATTTTTTTAAAAAAAATGTAAAAGAAATATTAGTATATGTATCAAAAAGAAAACATTTAATTCGATATATAAAAGATTATTATAATAGATTATATAAATATGAAAAATATAAAATATTGAAGAATGATTTATTAGAATTTATAGAATTTTATTTTCAAGATCAATATTTTGTATTTATGAATAAACTTTTTAAAGATAATTTAATAGAAAAAATGAATGATTATAAATATTTTTGTAATAAAATATTAAATAATTTACCATATGAAGCATTAAAAAATAGATTTATGAACTACAGAGGATTATATTATCCAACTGTAAATGGAATTGGATTTTAAATTAAGTTTATATTATTTTTTGATTAATATATATTTAAATAAAAGATATTAAAATATATATAAGTATATAAAATATGTCTTTTATAAATAATGATTTTAAAACAGATTATTTATATAAAAAAGAATTAAATGTAATATCAATAAATCCTAGTTTAAAAGTATTTGAAGAAACAAATTTAATAAAAGAAAATATTGTAAATAATAGGAGTATAGTATATAATAATAAACAATTTTATAGAGATAATATTGATACAACAGCACCAAATGAGTTAATAAATGAGATTTATGATGATAATGGTAATTTATTAAAAGGAAGTATAATAGGTAAAACATCAAATAATACTATAATAAAGAAATTTGTTGAGATAAAGTTAGATTATTTAAGAGGTTCTATAATTTATGATGAAAATAATAATATAAAAGTTATATCATATTATAATAAATTATTAGAAAATAGTATTCCTTACAATTATGATTATAAAGGTAGTTATATGTATAAAATATATAAAGATGATAAAGAAATAAATTTTAATGAAGGTGATTGGTTTGTAAATAATGAAGTTGGTATATTAACATTTTATGATAATATATTGGAATTAAATGAAAATAGTAATATATATATAAGTTTTTATAAATATAATGGTATAATAGGATTAGATCCAATAGAATTTAATAGAAATAAAGTTGTAAATATAAAAACAAATTTGATTGTATCGAATAATTTAGATGTAAATGATAATTTATCTGTAAAAAAAAATTTGTTTATAAAACAAAGTTTAGATATAAATGGTGATTTAAATTTAAATACAATTAATATAAAAAAACAAAGTTCTTTACCAGCAATAGAAACAAAAAATAAAATTGTTTGTACTGATGAAAGTTTATATATTTATCATAATAATAAATGGAATAATTTAATAGGTGAAGAATTAAAAAAATTTAGTTTAAGTCAATTTATATATTCACCTGTAATATTTAATCTAAATATATCAAATAATTCATCTATATCAAATAATTCTTCTATAGGAAATAATTCATCTATGTCAAATAATTCATCTATATCAAATAATTCATCTATGTCAAATAATTCATCTATATCGGGTAATCTATCAATTTCAAATAATTTAACTGTTAGTAATATATTAGATACAAATAAGAATATATCTGTAGTAGAATTAAAAGAAGAATTAGATTCAGACATTTTTATAGATTTACCATTAGTAAGAGAGAATGGTATTGAATATACAATAATAATGGGTCAATCTGTATCTGAAAATATTGCAGGTAATTTAGTTGTGATTCGTTGTATTTTAGTAAACTCAGAAGGAGATGGTCCAGGACAATCTAGTATTGTGTTTGATAAAACAGGTCAATCAGTAAAATTATTATCTGTAGTTAGTAAAGAAGTAGATATATTTGGATATGATAATAATTATTATCAAATTATATTAAATAATAGTAAAGCATTAATAATGGGTACTGATATAGTAAATCAAAATATAATTGAACAGATTCTACCAACATATTCAAATGAAATAGTAAATTATAATCCTAATATAATAAATACTCTAAAAACAGATAAATATCAATCTATTATAGAATTTACAGAAGAAATTGATGATGATATATATATAGTGCTACCACTAAGTTCTCAAGCTGGAATAGAAAAAATAATAACATTTGGAGATTCTGTGACAAATAATATAAATGATAAGAAAATAGTTTTATATAGTCGTTTTATAGATATTAGTGGTATGGGTCCAGTATATTTAAATATAGAATTTGTTCAGGCAGGTCAAGGTGTAAAATTATTATCAATAATGTCAAATTCAAATGAATCTTATTGGCAAATATTGTATGGTAATTTTGATAATAATGATACTATAATATATTCAAGTGAATATATTAATCAGAATGATCCTGGAATAAGTTATAGACCTTTAGTAATTAATAATTCTATAAATACATTATTACCTGATTATTATGAAGTTGTTACATATGATGATTCTACAACAGATTTTTTTGATGTAAATAAATCTATATCTGTGTTGGAATTAAAGGAAGATTTAGATACAGATTTATATATAACATTACCTAATTTAGATTTTATGGGTATTGAAAAACTCATAGTAATGGGTAAATCAGTAAGTAAATATATTAATAATTGTACTATAATTATTAATACAATATTAATGGATTTAAATGGAAATGGTCCACATACTATGAATATTGAGTTTCATTCAACAGGTCAAAATATAAAATTAATATCATATGTAAATAAAAGAAATAATTCATATGGTTATAAAAATAAATATTGGCAAGTAATTCATGGTTCATATGAATTATATTCATTTAATGATTTAATAACAGAAGATATTATTATTTATACAGAATCAATAAATATAAATTCAAATGTAATAGGTTTTATTAATTTACAAAAAGATTTATCATTACTTGAATTAAATACTTCTATTCAATCTGATATATATATATTATTACCATTTGTTAATTTACATGGTTATATAAAAACAATAGTATTCGGTGAATCAATCAATACATATATAAATAATAAAAATATAATAATATATGGAAAATTTTATGACAATATTACAAATACTATTAAATGTTTAAGTTTAAAATTTAATAAATCCGGTCAGTCTTTACGTATTATTAGTGTTAATAATCCAGATACAAATAATAAATATTGGACTATATTATCTGGAGATCATATATTAGATAATACAAATGTTGATTCATTATATAATAATTATTTAAATACAATAAATTTAAATATTTCTACTACTTATCAGGAATTAACAATAGATAATTCATTTGATATGAATAAAAATTTATATTTTATAAATTTAGATTCACAATTATCTGAAGATTATATATTTACATTAGATAATTTGAATAAAAATGGAATAAAAAAAATATTTGTTTTATCTGATTCAGCTTTAGATAATTTAAATAATCATAATATAATTATAAAAAGTAAATTTTATGAAGTAAATCAATCTGATTCTATGATGTTAAAAATAAAATTAAATAGTCAAAATAATTATTTAGAACTACTTTCAATAGATAATTTATCTAATAAATATTATCAAATTTTAAATAATATTGATTCTAGTTTTATAGAGTTTGATAATACACAACAAACATTTGCTTTAGTTTCTCAATCAGTAATAAATTATGAAATAATTACATATAATAATTCAGAAAACAATATTTTATCAACATCATTAGAATATTCTATTCTTGAATTAAATGAAAATTTAAATGAAAATATTTATATATATTTACCTATTTCATTAATTACAAATGAAAAAAAAACTCTAATATTAGGTAAATCAATTGATACATATATTAATAATAAAACTATAATTTTAGTTACAATTTTAATAGATGATAGTCATAGTGCTATATCATATTATAACATACATTTTACTAGTTCTGGTCAGTATATAAATTTAATTAGTATAACAAATAATTTAAATAATTATTATCAAATTATAAATTCTGTCAATAGTAATTTAAATACAACTAATCCTAATGAATTAATAATTAGTATAATTAATCCTTCAAGTAATACAGTTGATTCTTCTAATTTATTTTATACAGAAAATGAATTAAATTCTATAGAAATATTTACATATAAAAAAAATATATATAATATTATAGATTTTACTAAAAAATTTACAGTATTAGAATTAACTGAAGATTTAACTGAAGATATTCATATTTTAATACCAAATTTAAAAGTTAATGGTGTAGAAAAAACTATTATTATGGGACAATCTGTATCTCAGTTTGCTAATAATTATAAAATTATATTATATAGCAAATATAAAGATTTAGAAGGCAGAGGTCCCATGTTTTTAAATTTACAGTTATTTAAAACAGGACAAATTTTAAAAACATTATCTTTTATTTCTACAATTAGTTCAGGACAACTTAATAAATAAAATCAAATATTAA
>MDSV01201336.1_pt1 | contig 10102 bp, 11 predicted proteins | sample 810851 | NCBI WGS metagenome assembly MDSV01 (sample SAMN05326640, study PRJNA326480) | marine metagenome | isolation source: seawater | place: Atlantic Ocean: North East | collected 2012
AGCCATAATCTTATATAAAAAAGGTTAGTTTTATAATATTTTTCTTAATTAAAATAAATATTAGAATATATTTCTTTTTTATTATCAAAATATAAATTATTTAGAATTTTTTCCTATAATTTCTACTTAAATGCTACTCTACTTTTTCCAAGAAAAGATATGGAATTATGTGGCACTCAGCATTAGGTGAAATGAATACTCTGAATTATTAAAACAACCAAATTAAGAGTATAATATTGTCGTTTTTAAGCATAATTTTGTTCAGAGAATTAATGTGAAGAGGTAGGTATTTATGTCAGTTATGACCGAGCGTGTTACACATGTGCATCATTGGAATGAAAATTTGTTCAGTTTTCGCACAACTCGAAATCCAGGCTATCGATTTAAAAATGGCCACTTCACAATGATTGGGCTTCCAACTGATGAACGACCATTGATGCGTGCCTATAGCATTACAAGCTCTAATCATGAGCCTGAGCTTGAGTTCTTTAGTATTAAAGTTCCGGATGGTGCTCTAACCTCCAAATTACAAAATCTTCAAGTTGGTGATGAGGTTCTTGTTGGTAGGCGTTCTACAGGAACACTAGTCCCAGATAATATGTTGCCTGGAAGATTCCTTTATTTACTTGCTACGGGAACTGGTCTTGCGCCATTCATGAGTATTATTAAGGATCCTGAAATTTACGACCAATTTGAAAGAATAATACTAGCACATGGCGTAAGAGAGGTATCTGAGTTAGCTTATTCTGATTATATTGAAAACATACTTCCTAATGATGAATATTTAGGGGAAATGATTCGTGAAAAGCTTGTGTATTATCCAACTGTTACGCGTGAGCCATTTAAGAATAATGGACGGCTGACTACGTTAATGGAGTGTGGTAAATTATTTCTTGATGTAGGTCAACCCCACCCCAATCTTGAGGATGATCGTTTTATGATGTGTGGCAGCCCAAGCATGCTTAAAGATTTGGTCGCGATTATTGAGTCAAAGGGCTTCATTGAGGCACGTAATATTAATCCTGGACATTATGTGATAGAACGTGCATTTGTTGAATCTTAGTCTCAATCTAAACTCAATTTCAAATATTCATTACTCATCTCGAAAGATTACTTTTAGCTATCGGTCTTCTGACTCAAGTAAAAATATAAAATGTATATAGTTTAAAATTGCTATGTATGAATGAGAATTTTTTAGTTCTATTGGGCTTAGGAAATGCTGCTAGATCTGAGGGAAAGTCTTTAGCAGATCAAATAGATGCAGTCTTACCTCAAACTCAATGTACTCAGTGCGATTTTGATGGTTGCAAGCCATATTCAGAGGCAATTATTAGTGGTGAAGCAGAAATTAACCAATGTCCTCCTGGAGGTCAGGATGGTGTTGATGCTATTGCAGAACTTTTAGGTCGATCCACTCTTCCATTAGACAAATCTCATGGCGAAACAAGGCCTAGGAGAGTAGCTTTGGTTGATGAGGAAGTGTGTATTGGCTGCACACTTTGTATTAAGGCATGTCCAGTTGATGCCTTTGTTGGATCATCAAAAGTAATGACTCAAGTAATTACTAAAGAGTGCACAGGTTGTGACTTATGTCTCCCGGTTTGTCCTGTTGATTGTATTGATATGATTGAGTCTGATCCATATTCAAATATTTTTCAAAATGATTTAGCGCAATTTGATGATACTCACAATCAAAGGCAGGCTTTTGAGAGATCAGTTCGAGATAATTCCAGAGAGAGATATAAGTTTCATCTAGAACGTATAGAGAGAGATAAACGTGAGAGAGATGAATTATTAAAATCTAGAACCATTGCCTTAAAAGAAAAAATGGCTAAAGATAAGGCTCAAAAAGAAAAAATTGAAGCAGCAATGCTTCGCATACAAAACTCTAAGAAAAAATGAAATTAAGTGACTTTGATTTTGACTTGCCTCAGTCACTGATTGCTCAATATCCAAGCCTCAATAGAACTGACTCACGTCTTTTAGTAAGAAATGATGAACTAATTGATAGCCATTTCTCTCAGCTAGGTTCGTTTTTAAAACCAAACGACCTGCTCATTCTCAACGATACAAGAGTTATTCCTGCCAGACTATATGGAAACAAAGAATCTGGAGGTAAAGTGGAGGTTTTAGTAGAGCGATTAATCGATGAATTTTCAGCTTTGGTAATGATTAAATCGAGCAGAGCACCAAAAGTAGGAAGTTGTATTGTTTTGGAAAATAATACTCGGTTTGAAGTTGTTGATAAAAATGAAGGTATGTATAAAGTTATTTTTAAGGGCGAAAAAATTCTCAAAACTCTTGATGAAATTGGACACATTCCTTTGCCACCTTACATTGAACGAAGTGATTCAGATGAGGACTCTAAAAGATACCAAACGGTTTATGCAAAAAATGATGGTGCTGTCGCTGCCCCGACTGCAGGACTTCACTTTGATGATTTTTTATTATCTAATCTAAAAAATCAAGGCATAGATCATGCTTTCGTCACCTTGCATGTCGGAGCTGGGACTTTTCAGCCTGTAAAGGTTGATGACATAGAGACTCATAAAATGCATAGTGAGTATTATGAGATTAGTCAAAAGACTGTCGACAAAATTATTCTTGCAAAAAAGAATGGTGGTCGAATTATTGCTGTTGGAACGACCGCAGTCAGAACGCTTGAGTCCGCATCAAAACTTGGAGTGCTAAAAAGTCAGAAGGGAAACACAAATATTTTTATATATCCAGGCTTTAAGTTTCAAATTGTTGACGCTATGATTACGAACTTCCATTTGCCAAAGTCTTCACTATTGATGTTAGTCTCCGCTTTTATTGGATTTGAACAAATGCATCAAACTTATCAGCATGCCATTAATCAAGAGTATCGTTTCTTCAGTTATGGCGACGCTATGTTTCTAGAGAGGCTAGACTTCTGATTCCATAGAGAGATGTTTTGAGAGTCTAAAAATAAAGAAGGCCATAATAGGCAGAATCATGAAGCTTGTCTTTATTGACGTAATTTCTGCAAGTAGCCCCAGAAGCAATGGGCCAAGCAACATTCCGCCATAGCCAAGTGTTGCTATGCTTGCTATTGCTGTTCCTTGCGATATGTTTTTATCATTACCCGCACGAGAAAATGCCAAAGGAATAATGACTGCTATACCCAACCCTATTAATCCAAAACCCAACAGCAGCAAAAAGAAAGAGTCAAATAATAATAGAATAGATGAGCCAGTTAGCGCCACTAGTCCAGAGTAACGAGCAGTATCAGAAGGTCCAATCTTGTGCGATATTTTGTCACCCATTAACCTCATTGTAAACATACATACTGAAAAAACTGTAAATCCTAATGCTGCATTTCCATCATTCAATGATGTGACACTTTTTAGGAAAATAGCACTCCAGTCGGCGACAGCACCCTCACTGAGCGATGCAAAAAAAGTAATTATAGCAACAGGCATTAAAGATCCTTTTGGAATTGAAATAAAAGGTGATTTAGTCACTTTTTTATTTGTTTGAGATTCAAAAGGAACAAAAGCAACAATTAAAGCTAGAAAAAAAATAACGATTGAGATGAGGCTAAAATGATCCTTATATCCTACATCATGAAAAGCCAATATTGAGCCCAGCCCGGCACCAATTCCAGCACCAAGACTCCACATTGCATGAAAAGAAGACATAACTGGCCGCTTGTATTGTCTCTCAACCTCTGCTGCCCATGCATTCATCGCGACATCATCTCCACCATGTATTGCTCCAAAAAACATAACCGCAAAAACCAGCATCCAAATTGAGTTTGCAAATGCGATAAATATTAATGTTAGTGGTATCAGAAGAATAGTAGCCCTTTTGGTAATGAAGGCTGCACCATAACGATCTGCAGCCCTTCCAAAGACGGAAAATGCAATGACAGCAGAAAGCCCTGACAAGAAAATTAACAAGCCCAAAGAGCCTGGTGATAAGTTATGAAAATCTACAATGGCTGGAATCCTAGAGGCCCAAGTACCGAATACCATACCATTGATAGCGAAAATTAATGAAACCGCAAACCTACTATTTATAAAGGTATTCATTCAACTTAAAAGAATATATTGAATAGCTATTATAAGGCCTCAAGTAATGTTTCACCCATTAATGCTGGGGTTGGGGAGACGCTTACACCGGCATTATTAAGTGCTTGAATTTTACTTTTGGCATCTCCTGAGCCTCCACTGATCACAGCACCCGCATGCCCCATTCTTTTTCCTTTTGGAGCAGTCAGCCCAGCAATATATGAGATCACAGGCTTGGAAACATTTGATTTGATAAACTCTGCAGCCTCCTCTTCGGCACTACCTCCAATCTCACCAACCATGACAATTGAATGTGTATCAATATCAGATTCAAATAACTCAAGACAATCAATAAAATTCATTCCTTGAACTGGATCACCACCTATACCTATACAGGTGCTTTGACCGAGTCCTGAAAGTGAAGTCTGGTGGACTGCCTCATAGGTTAATGTTCCAGATCTAGAGACAATTCCAACGGTCCCCTTTTTATGGATATTTCCGGGCATAATACCAAGCTTGCATTCATCTGGAGTAATCACTCCAGGGCAGTTAGGGCCTATGAGTCTTGAATTGCTGTCGGCAATGATTGCTTTAACCTTAATCATGTCTTGAACAGGAATCCCCTCTGTAATACATGCAATGACAGGCATTTCTGCCTCAATTGCCTCAACGATAGAGGCATAAGCAAATCTTGGAGGAACGTAAATCATTGAAGCATTGGCACCTGTTTCACTCATAGCCTCTTGAACAGAATTAAATACTGGTCTTTCTAAGTGAGTTTGTCCCCCTTTCCCTGGAGTCACACCTCCAACAAAATTAGTTCCATAGGCAATCGATTGTTCTGAGTGGAAAGTACCTTGTTTTCCTGTAAATCCTTGACAGATTACTTTTGTTTTTTTATTAATTAATACGCTCATTTAGCCATCTCCACAACTTGTTTAGCAGCCTTCGTTAAGTCAGCCTCTGTATTGATGTCAAAGCTACTTGCATTCAGTATTTCTAAACCCTTTTTGGCATTAGTTCCTTCCAGACGAACAACGATTGGAAGTGTTAAACCAACTTTCTCAATTGCCTGCAGAATGCCATTGGCAATAAGATCACAACGAACAATACCTCCAAAAATATTGACCAAAATAGCTTTTACATTCTCACCACTCTGGATAATTTCGAATGCTTTTGCGACCCTTTCAGCAGTAGTTCCTCCGCCAACATCTAGAAAGTTTGCGGGTGAGCCACCATGGTATTCAATTAAATCCATGGTTGCCATTGCTAGTCCAGCGCCATTAACCATACAGCCAACCGTTCCATCTAAAGAGATATAATTTAATTGATATTCACTAGCACTTCTCTCTTTTTCATCTTCTTGTGAAATATCCCTCAGTGCAATGATTGACTCATTCCTATAGAGCGCATTATCATCAAAATCAATTTTTCCATCAAGAGCCATTATTTGTTTTTCAGCTGTAATGATTAAAGGGTTGATTTCAATGAGGTTGGCATCATTTTCTGTAAAAATATTATATAAACTAATGAGTGTTTGAGAAAATTGCTCATGAAGTGAATTATCTAAACCAAGCCTTTTAGAAATTTCATTACAGTCTTCAAGTGTAATTTTTCCAAGTGGGTTAATTTTTTTCTTAATAATTTTTTCTGGAGTTTCAGAGGCAACTGCTTCGATATCCATTCCTCCTTCAGTGGAAGCTAAGACTGTAATTCTCTCTGAGCCTCTATCAACCAACAAACCTAAATACAATTCTTTAACAATATCTTGACCTGCCTCAATAATGACCTCGTTGACAGGTTGACCATTTGAGTCAGTTTGAGGAGTGATTAAATTTGAACCCAGTAATTTCTTGCTAGCATTTACAGCATCCTGGATATCTTTACATACAATGACCCCACCACCTTTTCCTCTTCCGCCAGCATGAACTTGAGCTTTTACAACCCAGACAGACCCACCTAATTTTTCACAAGCCTTTGCAGTGTCATCTGCATTTGAAATTACAATAAAGTTTGGTACATTGATATTATTTTTCTTGAATAAGTCTTTTGCCTGGTATTCATGTATGTGCATATAATTAAAAAATCTTGGGTTAAAATATAAGGTCGTATATTTTATCATTCTTAGTTTGAGGTCTTAATTTTATTAGGCTGTTTCTTTAAATTATGAAATATTACGAATCTATCTTATTAAAATATCATTTCAAGATTGAATCCACTTAAAAAATTTTAGGATTGATAATTATGAATTACAGTACCAGTCAGTTTAAAAATGGTTTGAAATTAATGCTTGATGGCAATCCATGTTCAATTGTCAATAATGAAATTGTAAAACCTGGAAAAGGACAGGCCTTTAATAGAGTTAAGTTCAAGGATTTAATCACTGGAAAAACTCTAGAAAAAACATTTAAGTCTGGTGAGTCGCTTGAAGCTGCAGATGTTATGGAGCTTGAGATGCAATATCTTTATACAGATGGAGAAAAATGGTACTTTATGGATCCTAACTCTTTTGATCAATTTGATCTTAGTAAAGAGTCTATGGGGAGTGCGCTCAATTATTTAGTGGAGCAAGATACATGCATCGTGACGCTTTGGAATAATAATCCAATTTCAGTATCACCACCTAATCATGTAACTCTAGAGGTAATTGATACTGATCCTGGCCTGAAGGGTGATACAGCAGGAACAGGTGGAAAGCCTGCTACTCTAAATACTGGAGTTGTTGTTCAGGTGCCTTTATTTGTTGCTATTGGTGATAGAATTAAAGTTGACACAAGGACAAATGAATATACCGGGCGTGCTTAGTCCATGAGCTCATGTCCCATTTCAAAGAAAATCTTCTACATTATCAAAATTTAACTCGAAATATTAGAGATTTTTTTTATGCTCGAAACGTTATTGAAGTTGTCACTCCCTCGCTTTTATCTTCCCCAACAACTGATGTCTATATTGATAGTATTGAGGTATCAGTGAATCAGGCTCTATCAAAATCCTCAAAGTTTTATTTGCATACCTCACCTGAACTCGAAATGAAGCGAATGCTTTCTAGAGGTAGTGGTGATATTTTTCAAATTTGCCAAGTATTTCGGGACAATGAGCATGGAAGAATTAACTCAAACGAATTTACAATGCTGGAGTTCTATCGAGTTGGATTTGGTATGCATCAATTAATAGATGAGATTAAAGACTTATTGGTTGTTCTTGGGAAGGATGATCCTACAAAACAGATGTCATACTCCGAGGCTTTCTTTGAATTTGCCGATATTGACATATTAAATTCTAGTATTAGAGATTTAAAGAAAATTTTGAATGTGCATAGTCTAAATTCTGATTATGAATGGATAGAAGATATGCAAATGGTTCTTTTTGTGCACCTGGTAGAGCCAAAACTTAAAGAATATCCAGTATTTTTTATCTATGATTTTCCCAAACAACAGGCCGCTTTGGCACAGATTGATGGGCTAATTGCACACCGTTTTGAAATGTATATTAAAGGCATAGAAATTGCAAATGGATATCAAGAGATCCAAACTTCAAAAGAATATCGTGATAGGTTTGAAACAGAGCTTGGCAAAAGGAAGTTCTTGTCAAAATCGATAGGCTGCGTAGATGAAGATTTTTTGAATGACCTCAAAGATGGACTTCCAGCATGTTCAGGAGTTGCAATCGGGATTGACAGATTATTTAACTCTTTGAGTTTATAATTGAAGTTAACCCTAGCTTAAATTTGAGTCTTAATAAACTTTGGATAATTCGAGTATGCCTTTTTGGGAAAGTAAATCTTTACACGAAATGAGTGAGCAAGAATGGGAGTCACTCTGTGATGGTTGTGGACGATGCTGTCTTCATAAATTTGAGGACGATAGCTCCGGTAAAGTCTACTTTACTGATGTAGCATGTCAATACCTAGATGAAGAAACTTGTTCCTGTCCTCATTATCAAGATAGGCAAAATTATGTCCCAGACTGTTTGAGTATCAATCCAAATTGGGAGGAAAAATTTAATTGGCTTCCTTCAACCTGTGCATATCGGTTACTATATGAGGGGCAGAGTTTGTATGATTGGCATCCGCTTGTTAGTGGGAATAAACAAAGTGTCCATCTTGCAGGTATTTCAGTTAGAGGAAGGACTTACAGAGATAATGAAATCAACGAGAACCAATTCTTTGAGCACATTATTCATTGGGTTGAGTAAATGAATAGAGTATTAGTAATAATATCTAGCTTACTTATTTCAATCAATGTTTTAGCATCAGATTGGCCTCATGAAAATATCTCAAATGCCGAGTTTGCTATGGAAATCAAAGATAGAACGCCACTTAATATTATTGAAGAGCTCGACAATTCTTTCGGTAAAATCTATTTTTTTACTAACATCCGCAACCTTCAAGGTCAAAGCATAAGGCATCGCTGGATTTATAAAAATAAGGTAATGGCTGAAGTTGAATTTGATATCAACGGACCAAGATGGAGAGTTTGGTCTTCAAAAAATCTTTGGCCAACCTGGCTAGGTGAATGGTCAGTGGAAGTGCTTAACGCAAATAGCGAAGTGCTTTATAAAAAAGAATTTAACTATATAGAAAAATAATGAAGAAAGTTGTATTGGCGTATTCGGGTGGTTTAGATACCAGCATTATTGCAAAGTGGCTTCAAGATACTTACAGCTGTGAGGTAGTTACTTTTACTGCAGATATTGGTCAGGGCGAAGAAGTGGAGCCAGCTCGACTAAAAGCAGAAGCAATGGGCATCAAGGAAATATATATTGAGGATTTGCGAGAAGAGTTTGCTCGAGATTTTGTTTTCCCAATGTTTAGAGCAAATGCAATTTATGAGGGTGAGTATTTACTCGGGACTTCTATAGCGAGACCTCTAATTTCTAAAAGATTAGTAGAAATCGCTAAAGAGGTTGGTGCAGACGCAATCTCTCATGGCGCTACTGGTAAAGGAAATGATCAAGTTAGGTTTGAACTAAATGCTTATGCCATTAATTCAGATATTCAGATTATCGCTCCATGGCGAGAATGGGACTTATCCTCGCGTGAGAGTTTAATGAATTATGCTGAGCAAAATAATATTGAAGTTGACTATAAAAAGCAGTCAAAAAAATCTCCTTACTCTATGGATGCAAACCTACTTCATATTTCCTATGAGGGAGATATTCTAGAGAATCCATGGCAGGAGGCAGAAGAAGATATGTGGCGCTGGACAGTTTCTCCTGAGAACGCTCCAGACAAGCCAGAATACGTTGAATTATCTTATGAAAAAGGAGATATAGTTGCAATTAATGGAAAAATGATGTCTCCAGCTAAGGTTATGGAAAAATTGAATGAACTCGCTGGAGCTCATGGTATAGGAAGACTCGATATTGTTGAAAATCGTTTTGTTGGAATGAAGTCCAGAGGGTGTTATGAAACTCCCGCAGGAACTATCATGCTAAAAGCTCATCGTGCAATAGAATCTTTAACTTTGGATCGTGAGGCTGCCCACCTTAAAGATGAATTAATGCCTAAGTATGCAAAACTAATTTATAACGGGTTTTGGTTTGCTCCTGAGCGTGAAATGATGCAAGCAGCTATCGACGCCTCTCAGGAAAATGTCAGCGGGGAAGTCAGAATCAAGTTATACAAAGGAAGCGCATCAGTTGTTGGTAGAAAATCAAAGAACAGCTTATTCAGTGAAAAAATAGCTACATTTGAGGATGATGAGGGAGCCTATAACCAAAAAGATGCAGAGGGCTTTATAAAATTGAATGCTCTGCGACTCAGGCTTAAATCTCTACAATAACCGTGATAGAAGTAGGTATCCTCTCCGACACACATGGGGTGATTCATCCTGAAGTTATCAAACTTATGAATGCTTGTGATTTTGTTATTCATGCCGGCGATATTGTGGATGAGGCTTCTTTAGAATTTCTCAAGCCAAAACAAAAAATGATTGCTGTGAGAGGAAATAATGATATCCATATTGCTTCCCTTGGAGAGGTTGAGATGTTAGATCTTCCTGGAGGAAATATTGCTATTGAACATGGCCATATGCATGGACACATTCAACCCAGTCATGACTCTTTAA
>MDSV01039295.1_pt1 | contig 10101 bp, 8 predicted proteins | sample 810851 | NCBI WGS metagenome assembly MDSV01 (sample SAMN05326640, study PRJNA326480) | marine metagenome | isolation source: seawater | place: Atlantic Ocean: North East | collected 2012
CTTAATTGCCTGTCGCTTGTAAATTAGGATCATCCGCTGTAGAGGTCTTGCGTTTGTAAAGGTTCGGCTCCGGCATCTCAGTATAATAAGTTCTGCCACATTGGCAGCATGTCCATGCATAGTCGGACCATATGAGATCACCTTTACACTTGGTGCACCCCTTTAATCTGATGGCCATAACGAATCTCGAACCTCCTGTTACGGTTTAGTTAATTTATACTCCTAATATTTACGCGCCGCAATCATAGAATGCAAGAATTGATAAGTCAATACCTTTGGAGTACCAATTTGAAGTCATTATTGCTTAAATATGCCGTGGATATCCGAGAATAAGGTTTTTAAGAGAGATCATCGAACATTTTGGAGGCATGAAAACTGTTCTTGAAAGGTTAGGAAAGATTCCATTTAGGGTTTTGTCCTGCAAGGGTATTCAGCTCTTTGAGCAACCAGGGCTCCACTTCTGGTTCCAAATAGAAGTGAGGTTTTATCAAGTCTGCATCGGAAGCAATAGATCCGTTGGCTATCATTGCTTGGCACTCGGGTGTTCCTGGCATTACGCTAACTCCGTACCTCAAGTAACTAATAGTCGCATTTGCTTGTGTCAAAAAGCTCACTTTCTCATTGAATGATGTTTTGGTTTCCCCTATTCCGCCAAATCCCACGTTCACAGAGAATCCGAGGTTAATATTATGGCATGTTTCATAGATGCTCCCCGCGCCCACCGACATCGTTTCGTCCCCTGTGATTAAGGCGAAAACACATCCCGCACGTTTCATAAGGTCAATGAGAACCGGGTCTGGGTTGCTGGGCGACAATACGGTGCTCCAGTGAATGCCCAGTTGTTCTTCTATGAGTGCTTCGCACAAAGCGGTAGCTGTGTCTGCTGGGATATTAAAAGCATTGTCTATGAAAAACACTTTCCTGAAATTATCCAGTCCACTCAACTCTTTTAGTTCGGCAATAATAGCTTCTGGTTTTTTGGAAGCCCTAGGTTGGCCTTGCCCGTATTGCCAGCTTGTTAGCTTGGTCAACACACCGATGCCAAAGCCTGCTCGATTATATTGTTCAAGATTAAGACCTTCATAGTATGGCCTGGGATTGAAACTAGAAGAGCATACTCCTCCATCATAGATAGTTTCATTTTGATCTCGGTATAAAAGCCCTTTGTATTTACTTGGGGAAAAAGAATTATTTTCTAAATCTGTTACCAAGGCATTGAAAGCTTCGCCAGAATCCCCGACCAACCCGTAATCGGCATGGATATAATCAAAACAAGGTACCGGCAAGGCGCTAAAACCAGGTCCTCCTGCGATTACAGGGATATTCTTGCATTTTTTGACGATAGAAATGACTTCCTGGGTGATTGGAACGGCCCATCTGGTGTCGACAAAGCTGTGGTTGCTTAGGTTGCGTAGGGAGATACCGACTACGTCTGGTTCAAATTCTGCCATGTGTCTGGCAACTTCAGATTTGTAATCATCTGAGAACATTAAATCGATAAGCCTAACTGTGTGTAAAGTTTTGTCTACGAAACCGCCGATATACGCAAGCCCAATTGGCAGAGGTTGAGCGTTCATTCGGTTATTCATTCGAGATTCCATGTTTGTGGCGATTAAAAGAACTTTCATGTCCTCTCCAGCACGTGTAGTTTAGGCCCATTGTACATATATAAGGACGGAAGTATCAAACCCCTGATAAAACATTAAGAATTCCATATCATCTTTTCTAGGTTGCTTAGATAATGGAAACTACAAAAAGGGGATTATATGTTCAAATTATTTATTGATTGTTTACTCTTGAAAAGGCATGCGTACGAACACGTGGAAGAATACAGTTCTTATACCTATTATGCTCTGGCCGTGATCGTGACAACCAGCTTAACAGGAGCCTTTCGGCTTGCTATCCTAGAAGGCCAACCATTCTCTATAGGTTATGTTCTGCTCAGCTTAACATTCTGGGTAGTGTTGACAGGAATAGTTTTTGCGCTAGGAACCACCTTGATGAAAACTTCAGAAACACACGCTACGTTCGGTCAAGTATGGCGCACTCTTGGCTTCGCCCAACTTCCGGCATTGTTTTACCTTTTTGTCCTGATATTTCCATTAATAGGGATAGTAGTTTTCGTATGGCAGTCGTATACAACGGTACTGGCAATTCAAACTGCTCTTGATTACCCTAAAATGCTCAGAGCAGTAGGAGTATATATCATTTCAGCAATTGCAGCTCTGGTGTTCGTGGTATTTGTCTTTGCTGCCTTAGGGATTTCTGTCTAACTGGACTAAAATTAATAATTATCAGTGTTTTCGAAAGCTAAAGTGGCGTGGCGCAAAAAGATACCCCCTCTAGGTTCTCCTAACGGGCCGTTGGCTACAAGACAAGCTACATTTACGGTGCGATTTGCGTTAATCGCGTCTGTCAATTCGATGCGCTGAGGTAAATTAAGCCCAACAATCGTCCCAACATTCCGGTCTATTTCTCCGTTTATCCATACCTCACCATAATTATCCGCATTCGTTTCAAAAAATATACGCCATCCTGTTACATTTTCACCATGAACGAATTCTGGTATCAGCAGAGCTATTCTGTACCATCCAAAAGTGAATCCCGTAGAATGACTTCTGCGGATGTCCGTGCAGATATCCCAGTGGGAATCGTCGTAAGAAGGAAGACGGGCCTCTGACCCTGGACTTTGAGCTATGAGGCCTTCATTTTCGTGTCCTGGCGAATACCCCAACGCGAATTTCCATTGAGCATTGATCATTTTTAAGTCTTCGGGATTATTTAGATCCAACGTGATTCTTGGCATTTTGCTCTCCTTTAAATAAACTTCCAATATTTCAATGCGTTGCCGAAAAATATTTTTTCTTTTTCCTCGGTCGAAACATCAAGATGTTGGTAAGGAAAAATTAACGCATTGCGGTACCCCTCTCTAGCTGATACTGGGGGGTAATCGCTACCCCACATCACCCTGTCTGTCCCATAAGCCTCCAGAGCCATCTCCATTACCGGTGCTATATTATGAAATGGCATTGGGGGGATAAACGGCCTGGGGCGTTCGCAGAATTCACCTAACCCCGTAATTTTAATCGCAACATTCTCATATTGAGATAAAGAAAGCACTTTTTTGTATGGCTCATAAGGAATGTCGGAAGAAGATCTTCCAGGACCAAAAAAGGCTCCTACCCCACCTAAGTGTTCTATCACGATCTGAAGATCACTGCAGTTTTGGATGATACTCTCAAAGTCCTCGTGTGCGTAATCTTCGCACGCCCCCATGACGGTAGCTGTCATGCCTAAAGATTCTGCACATTTCCATATATGATACGGATCTTGTCCGGGTGACCTAGTGGTAGCAGTGAATCGAACTGCGTCTACGCCTCTTTGTTTAAGCAGGTTTAGGTGCATGCTCGCCTCGGGATCCGACGTATCAACGAGTGCTGCCACCTTAAATTTAGTCGGGAATAGTTCCGCTTGTTCTAAAAGATATTCGTTGTCATATACTCCAAAAAATTGTACCAGTAAGGCTTTTTCTACGTTGTTTGACTCCATTTGATGCAACAATACCGAAATGGGTTCGAACCAATATGGAGAGGTGTGACAATGAGTGTCAATAGCTTTCAAAAGACTCCTCCTAAAATTTTAGTTTTTCCTTAATTGGGGTGCAATAAATGCAACTAAACAAATCAAGCCAATGCCTAAAGTACCATTGATTGCCACAGCAGCAGCAACCCCGATCTCACCTGCCATCCATCCAGAGAATAGACTCCCGATGGCATGCGGGTAGATTGCAAGAGTTCTCAAACCCTGGATTCGCCCCCTGTAACTTGGGTCAGACTGTCCAAGGAGCAAACTTTGGATTTTGATCAATGTTGTTGCCCAAGCGAACCCGGCTATCATTAGTATCAATAGCCACAATCCAAATACGGATGTCATGGAGAATATGATCATCATAGTGTGCCAGATGATCACTGCTACTATCAACATCAACCCTTGCCTACGGTTTGTTGAGAAAGTAGATATTATCAAAGATCCACTGAATGCTCCCAATGCGAAGACCATCATTAACAAAGAAGCTTTTGTGGCAGTTGAGTCTATAACAACATTAGCAAACATTGGGAGTAGCGTTTGATGGAATGTGAACCCTGTAACGTTTATTAAGACAGCGACCAGCAATGCAGCCCATAACACTTGCCGTGCTGTCACGTATTTGAATCCGTTGCCTATGGATTTTAAAATGCTTTCTCCTTGATCTAGGCTTGAAGGGTTTTGTATTTTCATCAACATAGGAGATATTCCTGCTATAAAGTAAAAACAAAAAATCACCATGAATGTTCCTGCCGGACCAAATACATCAAACAGGAATCCGGCAAATAGGAGACCCAAGACCATACTAAGATTTCTACCGCCGTTAACAAGCGCCATAGCTCTGGGAATTTCTCCTTGCGGGACGCTGTCCCCCGCTAGGGCTTGGGCAGTAGGCATTTCAAATATCCGGGTGATTCCTGTCAGGCAGACCACCAGGAATAAGTGCCACAATTCGAGGATATCGGCTAATAATAAGGCCACAAGAACCAGAGACAACATAGCGGCGATAAGTTGCATAGAACTTACTAACAGTTTTCGGGAAACTTTATCAGCAATAGCTCCAGTAAATACAGATAGAAAGCAAAACATCAATCTGGTTGCAGTGATCCCTCCGCCGAGAAGCAGAGCCCATTTAGAGCCGCTAGACAATTCCAGAACTAGCCAAAGCGCCACAAATTGTTCAGTAAAGTTCGCTAGGCCCGTAAAAAAGATAGAGTTCCATATGCAGAAATAATTTTTACTTCCGAGGAGTTTAAATGGGCCTGATATATTGATACTCAGTTTTGCCATAGAAGACCGCCTTAGGGATGGGTACATGATACTGCCAACAGTAATAAATTGAAACACCTCTCTGCATAACAGCATTCCGAGCATTAACAAGAGTCGTCAATTGAGATACAATGGAGTTACGGTCAATAATTGATTTGGAGGCACGATGTTAGAGTACAAACCAAGTATAATCTTATCCAACAAAGAATATAAAACAGTGGGCAAACGAGCGGAACGTCAAGATGCTTACGACAAAGTCACCGGGAAAGCTCGGTATGGAGCAGACGTGAACCTGCCAGGCTTGCTCCACGGCAAGATAGTCAGGAGCCCTCACTCCCACGCAAGAATACTGTCGATTGATTCAAAGAAAGCCATGGACATTCCTGGAGTCCACGCTGTAATAACTGGATATGACTTACCAGTATTGCCGGGTAAAGTATCGGAAATGCCAGAGGGAGCTATGGTTAACATGGGTTTTTGGGGCCAGAATGTCCTTGCCAGAGAGAAAGCTCTGTACAAAGGTCATGCGATCGCTGCGATTGCGGCAGACTCTGCACATTTAGCAGAAGAAGCTGCAAAGTTAATCGATGTACAATACGAGGTTTTGCCTCACGTCAGCACTGCTGAAGATGCAATGAAAGCGAATGCCCCGCTACTGCACGAGCGCTTAGGAACCATCAGCAATCCAGCTCTTAGGCCTGGTGGGTTAATGGATGATGATGACAAGACCGTCCCTTCGAATGTTGCAAATGAGTTTGAGTTTGTATTAGGCGATGTAGAAGCTGCATTCAAGAATGCCGACGTGATAGTCGAAACAGAGACTAAGACATCTCCTGTCCACCAGGGATACATCGAACCTCATAGTGGCACAGCGATGTGGCATGATGACGGCAAAGTGACTGTCTGGTCTAGTAGCCAAGGACACTTTATGGTTCGTGAACAGGTTGCTAAATTAAACCAGGTTCCTCTTTCTGATGTAAAGGCAGTTCCTAATGAAATCGGAGGCGGATTTGGAGCCAAAACAATGTCGTATGTGGAACCCCTTGCGGCTCTACTTGCTAAAAAAGCTGGACGCCCAGTAAAAATCGTGATGGGGCGTAAAGACGTGCTTGAAGCAACTGGGCCTACGTCAGGGACTAACGTTCGAGTCAAATTGGGTGCAACCAAAGAAGGTAAATTAATTGCAGGACACGCCGTCCTGATCTATGAAGCAGGAGCATTCCCCGGATCTCCAGTTTCTCCTGCATGCCAATGCATATTTGCGCCTTACAACATACCTAATGCCTATATTAAAGGAATCGATGTAGTTGTGAATCGCCCCAAAGCTACAGCTTATAGAGCACCAGGAGCACCAACGGCTGCCTTTGCTATGGAAATAGCTATAGATCAACTTTGTGAGAAATTAGAAGTAGACCCTATGGACTTCAGGCTTGAAAACAGCGCCGAAGAGGGCACGAGACGAGCAACAGGACCTGTAAACCCGAAAGTGGGGTTCAAAGAAACTGTTGACGCTATCAAAAACCACCCTCACTACACTGCTCCTTTGGAAGGGAAATATACAGGCAGAGGAGTTGCCTCGGGATTTTGGTTTAACGGCACTGGACCAGCTACAGCAATGGCAACTGTCAACCCAGACGGCACCGTAAACTTGATCGAAGGCTCAGCTGACATCGGAGGAACCCGTACCACTTCTGCAATGCAGTTCGCTGAAACTCTTGGTATATCAGTTGACGATGTCAAGCCACAGGTTGGAGATACTGATACCATTGGATTTACATCCAACACAGGTGGTAGTGGAGTAACTTTCAAAACTGGGATGGCTTGCCACGAAGCGGCTCTAGATATTAAATCACAGATCTTAGACAGGGGAGCAAAAATCTGGGACGTATCAGTCGATGATGTAGAATTCCAAGACGGCGTTCTCAGCCATAAATCTGATCCTGAATTAAAGCTGGACTTCAAACAAATTGCCGCAAGAATGAATGGAACAGGAGGGCCATTAGTAGGACGAGCAGGTGTTACACCTCCAGGACCTGGGCCTGCACTCGCAACTCACGTGGTTGACGTGGAAGTAGACGTTGAAACCGGAAAAATTACAATTCTCCGATACACCGCAGCACAGGATGTAGGAAAAGCAATACATCCGTCGTTCGTAGAAGGGCAAATTCAAGGCGGTGTTGTTCAAGGAATTGGGTGGGCTTTAAATGAGGAATATTACCTCAACGATGATGGCCATATGATGAACGCTAGTTTCTTAGACTACCGAATGCCGATTTCACTCGACCTACCTATGATTGATACCGTGATAGTAGAAGTCGCCAATCCCAATCACCCATACGGTGTTAGAGGGGTAGGAGAGGTTCCGATATGCCCACCCATGGCCGCTATAGCCAACGCTGTGTACGACGCAATCGGGGTAAGAGTCAATGAACTGCCCATGAAACCAGGAACTGTGCTAAACGCTATCTTGGAAAACAGCATCGACTAAGCCTTTTCCAACAGTCAGGGCTTAATGTAGTCACTCACTTGTAGGCTCAGTATTCAATTGCAGGTTATTCCTAATATTGAGTACTGAGTTTTTATTTTTGTTACAGAATTGGATCGGCTTTTTTATGAGTGCCGAGAAATTGTGAGAATATTACCTCAATGAAGGCATTACGTCGGCGGCAAAATCTTCAATGCCTTTAATCGCGTCGCTAAGAGGCATGCCCGGCCAATTCATTCGGAGACTCACTTGGTCGATTCCTAGTTCTTCGTACCGTTTGAGCTCGCCTATGCAATCCTCTGGGCTCCCCACTATAAAGCGATCCTTTGCAAGTTCTTGAAACTCTTCAGCAAACTGGTCATCTGCTGGCAAAGCTTTATCTTGACCCCATTGGGAGTATGCCTCGTATTTACCGCTTAGATAAGGTGCTGCTATTTTCCACGCAGTCTCTGGATCCCTATGAACGAATAATTCTCTGCCCATCGGAAGTGAATGTGGAACTTGCACATGACCTTCTTTCGCGGTCTGTTGGTAAAGCTCTATCTGACGTTTTATTGTCGGAAAGTTAGCGTGTGGATTGACATACCAAGTCAGGCCATTTAAAGCTGCTCGTTTTATGGCCGCATCGCTATTCGCTGCCACCCAAAAAGGAGGTTTGGGCTGGGTTAAGGGCTTAAGAATCATCTGAGCATTCTCTAATTGAAAATGTTTGCCTTTGAATGTAACTGGTTCTCCTGTCCACAATTGTTCCACTATATGAAGGCATTCCATATATCTAGATACTCGATACTTAGGGTCGACGTTGAAAGCATTGTATTCTTCATCTCGGTACCCAAGAGCTCCTGCGACTACAAACTTGCCCCCAGTGATAATGTCTAATGTAGCCATTTGTTCGGCGAGATCAACTGGATGTTGCAATGGTATGAGTAGCGTAGCAACAATTTCCATACCCTCAGCTTCTCCAGACAGACGAGATAACATGGGTACTGTCTGCAATTGTTGGTATGGGGCTGTTAGGTAATGTTGACCTTGATAGATGAAGTCGAATCCTAGATCACGGGCATGGCGAACATATTCGACTATATGTTGATAATGAGCGTGCATATCCGTGCCAATAGGTTGCTGACCCATGCCTGTGAGTGATAGCCCTAGTTTCATTAGTCTTCCTTGTGCTTATTAAAATTGAGTGAAGAGCGAGGGGCTTCTTAGTGGTTCCGCTATTTGTTCCTTCGTTAAGGGTATTACTTCATTATGGTAAACTTGTATCCTATGGGAGGCATAATCGGTTATATATACATAACCATTGCTGTCTATCTTCACGCTAGTAGGCCCTCGAAGATCTTTTTGAGGTTCTAGAGGGGTCATTTCCCGAATCCTAAGTGCTACAGGATTACTATAGAGAAAATCTATTGCTTGTTTCCCAAGGGTTGCGTCACCTGTTATTTTTTGTACAAACTGACCATCGGAATTAAACAATTGAACCTGATTGCTCGCTTTATCTGCTACAAATAAGTCCCCGTTCGCATCAACTGCTAGTCCGGTAGGCTGGTCAAAGAATCCATCGCCATCACCAGGACCCCCGATTTGCCTTATGAATTCACCAGAGTTGCTGAACATCTGAATTCGTTTGTTATGCCAATCCGATACATAGATGTCTCCGTCAGGGGACAGTGAAATTCCCCATGGCATGTTTAACTCTCCTGGTCCCGTACCATAGCATCCTACACTTTGCAGATACTCTCCGGAGGTAGTAAATCGGTCGACTCTGTGATTCATGGCGTTTACTATCAACAAGTTGCCTTCGGCATCCACAGCGATGCCTGAAGGGCGATTGAACGAACCTTCTTCCGTGCCTTGTGTTCCCCACTGGGATACCAGTTGGCCTTCTGTAGTCATTTCGGTTATTTGGTGAGTCCCCTCATCTGACATAAAAATGTTTCCGGAAGGGTGATAGGCTAATGCAGCTGGCCAAATATATTTACCCTCGATTGCGAAGTCACCGCCATCTCCACCACCACCTTTTCCTACGAAGTTAAATGCTAATAGATCCTCATCCTCAGTTGTTAGTGTTCTGAGGAAAGTGACCGCTTGCCCACCTCTGCAAAGAACATATAGTTTGTTATCTTCCCCTATGGTGACATCTGAAGGTGTATTGGTAAGCCTTCGCATTCCCAATGTCTTTTTGTAACTTAGTCCTACTCGCAGCAATGCATGTGGTCTAGTCATATCGCATCCCTCACTTAATTAAAGATAGTTGTTCGAACGTTCCACCAACGATAGAAGGACTATCCAAGTTAAACCATTGGTCTATAACGGAAGAATAAAGTCCTCTAAAATCATACTGGAATGCTAGATCTCCGTTATCCGTTCGGCTGGGTTCAATAGAAGGGTATTCAGAATAAAGTCCCCCATTTACCCTGTTCCCGATTATGAAAGCACCGCCTCCTGCTCCGTGGTCAGTACCGCTTCCGTTATCGACTACTCGGCGTCCAAACTCAGACCATATCATCATGATTACGTTGTCTGCGGCGTCGTGCTCTTCAAGATCTGCGAAAAAGTCTTTGACTGCTCTGTTGAGGTCTATCATCAATTTTTCGTGGCCGGAATATTCATTAGCGTGAGTGTCGTATCCCCCGTGTTGAGCATAAAACACTTTTACTCCTAAGTCAGCAAGGTGTATTCGGGCTACATCTCGAAGGTTTTGAGACACAGGGCTATCAGCGTATTCAATAGAACTGGAGTACAGGCCTGGTACGGTTTTC
>MDSV01041081.1_pt1 | contig 10101 bp, 8 predicted proteins | sample 810851 | NCBI WGS metagenome assembly MDSV01 (sample SAMN05326640, study PRJNA326480) | marine metagenome | isolation source: seawater | place: Atlantic Ocean: North East | collected 2012
ATCGCCGCTTACGTGAAGAGCCTTTGGCCGGATGTGCAGGTGATTGGCGTTGAACCCCATGACGCTGCCGCCATGACCCTTTCCCTCGAGGCCGGTGAGCGGATCCGTCTTCCACAGGTGGGCCTGTTCGCCGATGGCGTGGCCGTTCGCCAGGTCGGAGAAAACACCTTCGCCCTCGCACAACGCTATGTCGACGCGATGGTGACGGTGGGAACCGATGAGATCTGTGCCGCGATTAAGGATGTTTTTGAAGACACCCGTTCGATCCTTGAACCAGCAGGTGCCTTAGCCATCGCTGGCCTCAAAGCCGATGTAGCGCGCCGTGGTTTGAAGAATCAGGTTCTGGTGGCAGTCGCCTGCGGTGCCAACATGAACTTCGATCGGTTGCGTTTCGTGGCCGAGCGGGCGGAGCTCGGTGAAGAGCGAGAAGCGATGCTCGCCGTGCAGATACCGGAGAGAGCCGGGAGCCTTAGAGCGCTGTGCGAGTGCCTCGATCGCCGCAGCCTCACCGAATTCAGTTACCGCATGAGTGACGGACCTCAGGCTCAGATCTTCATGGGAGTTCAAGTGCAGAACCATGAAGACCGACGAGCCTTAATCCAATTACTGCAGAACCAAGGATTCAGCTGCCAAGACCTCAGTGATGATGAATTGGCCAAGGTGCATCTACGTCACATGGTGGGGGGACGACTACCCGCCTCGGCCCAATGCAAACAGGATGATGGCTGTCTTGAACTGCTGTATCGGTTTGAATTCCCTGAGCGTCCGGGAGCCCTGATGACGTTTGTCACCGCTCTTCGGCCGGAATGGACCATCAGCATTTTCCACTACCGCAATCACGGAGCTGATGTCGGACGAATCGTGGTTGGGGTGTTGGTGAAACAGTCGGAACTCGACGACTGGAACAACTTCCTCAGGGATGTTGGGTATCCGAGCTGGGAGGAAACTGGCAACCCCGCTTACCGTCTCTTCCTTGGGCAGTCAACACCTGGCTGATGTCAGAACAGGCGATAGTTTGAAGCGTTGATCGCCAAAGCGTGATGGCAGAGCCGCTGCAAATCTCATTGCCTGCACGGCTCGAGGCGATTCTTTACCTCAAAGGCACCCCAGTCAGCCTGAACGAACTGGCACGTTTGGCGGACACATCTGAACAACAGGTTGAACAGGCCATGTTGGCCTTGGAAGCGAGTTATGCCCAGCGGGACACAGCGTTAGACATCGTGGTGGGCAGCGGCACCTACAGCCTTCAACTCCGGGCTGGCCTTGGGGAACTGGTGCGGGATCTCCTACCCGTCAATCTCTCCACAGCAGCACTGCGAACGCTCGCCACCATTGCCCTGAAGAAGCGGATCCTCCAATCAGACCTTGTCGACTTGCGTGGTTCTGGTGCCTATGACCACATCAAGGAGCTTCTCGCTCAGAACTTCATCGAACGCAAACGGCAAAGTGAAGGGCGGTCCTACTGGATCAACCTCACGGATAAGTTCCATCGCACCTTCTCTGTGCTGCCAACCACAGGGCCTGAAGAGGTTGAAGCGCCTTCACTTCAAGCCGAATCAACGCAGGCTGCATAAAGTTGAGACTTCTGCGCAGAACACCATGTCGGCCGAAGTGATCGGATATCTCGTCAATCTCCTTGGTGTGATCTCCAGCGCACTGGAGATCTACTTTTATGTGCTTGTGATCAGAGTGCTCCTCAGCTGGTTCCCGAATGTTGACCAGAGCAATCCACTGATCAGCACGCTCAGCTCGATCACCGATCCTTATTTGAATGCCTTCCGGGGGATCATCCCTCCCCTTGGCGGCCTCGATCTCTCAGCGATCCTGGCCTTTATTGCTCTGAACGTTTTTCAGTGGGCCCTCGGCAATGCCCAGATGGCACTGCTGAACAGCCCATCGTTCTACAGCTGATTGAGAAAGGCAGAAGAGAGCGATCAGCGACTGTCTCCACTGCCTGAGAGCTTGCCTCGCTGCGCTCTGCTTTCCAACTTCCCGAGGTTTGCCTCGGCGACCTCCTCAAGGCTTAAACCCAATTCACTCGACAGCTGGGCCACGTACCAAAGCACGTCACCCAACTCAAGCTTGATCGCGTTGCGCACTTCAAGATCAAAAGCACCACCGTTGTCCCTCAGCACCTTCTTGACCTTGTCAGCCACCTCACCGGCTTCTCCAGCGAGTCCAAGCGTGGGGTAAATCGGATTGGAGCCCACGTCTGGATATCGGGCCGTTTTACGAGCCTCGTTCTGATAACGATTGAGCTCCATCAAGCGCTGTCCTGATTCGTTGACATCCAAGACCATCATTGGCCCGAACTGTCTGGAGGGTAGATTCCGCTGTGTTTCCGGCCCGGTGGATGGCTCACATCGATCTTTCCCGTAGAACCAAGATCGTGGCCACCATCGGTCCTGCCACAGAAAGCCCTGAACGTCTGAGGCAGCTCATTGAGGCTGGTGCGACTACGTTCCGCCTCAACTTCTCCCACGGCGACCACAGCGAACACGCCACCCGTATTGCCACGATCCGTCAGGTGGCATCAGAACTGGGTCAGCACATTGGGATCCTTCAGGATCTCCAGGGGCCAAAGATTCGCCTGGGTCGCTTCGCCGATGGGCCGATCACTCTGGCCAATGGAGATCCATTTACCCTCACATCCCGATCGGTGAGCTGCAATCAGAGCATTGCCACGGTCACTTACGACAAACTTGCCGACGAGGTCACCGCAGGTAGCCGCATCCTGCTCGATGACGGCAGGGTGGAGATGAAGGTCGACACGGTGGAACAATCCGAGCAGACCTTGCACTGCACAGTCACCGTTGGTGGTGTCCTCTCCAATAACAAAGGGGTCAATTTCCCCGATGTGCAGTTGTCTGTTCGGGCATTGACCGACAAAGACCGCACTGACCTGGCCTTCGGATTGCAGCAAGGGGTTGACTGGGTTGCACTCAGTTTTGTGCGTAATCCCTCAGACATGCAGGAGATTCGCGAACTGATCCGCAAGCACGGGCACACCACCCCAGTGGTCGCAAAGATCGAGAAGTTCGAAGCGATTGATCAGATCGATGCCATCCTTCCTCTCTGTGATGGCGTGATGGTGGCTCGGGGTGACCTTGGGGTCGAAATGCCTGCAGAAGAAGTTCCCCTGTTGCAGAAAGATCTGATTCAGAAAGCCAACAGCCTTGGCATTCCGATCATTACCGCCACCCAGATGCTCGACTCCATGGCAGCGAGTCCTCGTCCAACCCGTGCCGAGGTCAGCGACGTGGCCAACGCCATTCTCGACGGTACTGACGCAGTGATGCTCTCCAATGAGACCGCTGTGGGCGATTTCCCAGTCGAGGCAGTGGAAACCATGGCCACCATTGCCCGTCGCATCGAGAAGGACTACCCGCAGCGCAGCATCGATAGTCATCTGCCCAGCACGATTCCCAATGCCATCAGCAGCGCAGTCAGCACGATTGCCAGCCAACTGAATGCAGCGGCGATCCTTCCACTCACCAAAAGTGGCTCGACAGCACACAACGTGAGCAAATTTCGCCCAGCTGCTCCGATCCTGGCCATCACCAGTGAGATCGGCGTGGCACGCAAGCTGCAGCTGGTGTGGGGAGTCACCCCGTTATTGATTCATCAACAGAAGAGCACCACTGGCACGTTCAGTACGGCCATGGGCATCGCCCAAGATCTGGGCTGGCTGAAGGAGGGAGATCTTGTTGTTCAGACCGCAGGCACACTCCCAGAAGTGTCGGGTTCAACCGACCTGGTCAAAGTAGGCATCGTCAGTGCTGTGCTTGGACGCGGCCAAGGAATCGGTACCGGAACAGTGAGTGGCAAGGTTCGCCTTGCCCAGTGCCCAGGGGATACCTGCAAGATTGAAAAGGGCGAAATTCTTGTGGTGCGTGACACCGACGCAGATGATCTTGATGCGATCCGTGAGGCATCTGCAATCGTCACTGAAGAGCCTGCCGAGACATCGCATGCAGCGGTGATTGCCAAGCGGCTTGGGATCCCGGTCATCACGGGAGTCTCCAATGCAACTCGAGACTTGCTTCAGGGCGAAGTCGTCACCATCCAGGTGAAGGACGGTCTCGTCCACCGCGGCACCAGCAGCAACACAGCGATCTGATTGTTTGCCTATGGCACGCAAGCTGCCACTGAACGAAACCGTTGGCATGGCCCTCAACACCCTGAGAGCCAATCGACTGCGCAGCTTGCTGACGATGCTCGGGATCGTGATTGGCAATGCATCGGTGATCACCTTGGTCGGTGTCGGCCGCGGTGCGCAGAATCTTGCTGAAGAACAGCTGAGCAATCTTGGAGCCAATGTGCTCTTTGTTGTGCCTGGCAACAATGACGCCCGACGCCGGGGGGTCGCCTTTCCTAAAACCCTGGTGCTTGAAGACTCTGAGGCAATTGCAGAGCAGGTGCCCAGTGTGAAGCGTGTGGCACCTCAGATCTCCACCACCGCAGTTGTGCAAGCCGGATCACGTAGTTCCAGCAGCTCGATTTCTGGAGTCACTCCAGCCTTCTTACCCGTACGCAGCTTCGAAGTTGCTCGAGGTCGCTTCATCAGCCAACAAGATTTACGCAGCGCCCGCAGTGTCGTCGTGATTGGCCCGGATCTGCGCGACAAACTGTTCCCGACAGGACAAGCGATTGGTCAGAGCCTTCGCATCAAGGACCAGAGCTTCAGCGTGATCGGAGTGATGGCACCCAAAGGGGCGGTTTTCGGGAACAACCAAGACGAAAACGCGTATATCCCTCTCTCAACCATGGTGAGTCGTTTAACCGGCAGGGACCCGACCTACGGCGTGAGCCTCAGCTTCATCAGCGTCGAAGCTCTGGATGAGGCCAGCACAGGAGCGGCGAAGTTTCAGATCACCAATCTTCTACGCCAGCGCCATCGCATTCTTCGTGATGATGATTTCGCTGTGCGGTCGCAGAAGGATGCGCTCACGATTGTCAGCACCATCACTGGGGGCCTCACGTTGATGCTGGCTGCGATCGGCGGTGTGTCGTTACTGGTCGGAGGCATTGGAATCATGAATATCATGCTCGTCTCGGTCAGTGAACGCACCGAGGAGATTGGCCTTCGCAAGGCTCTTGGAGCACGCAGTTCCGATGTGCTCAGCCAGTTCCTGGTCGAATCGCTCGTGCTGGCAACACTGGGTGGTGTGATTGGCACAGCCACCGGACTCGGCACCGTTGCGGTGGTGGCGGCTCTAACACCACTGCCAGCAACCATCGGAGCATCGGTTGTCTTGGTGACTGTGACCCTGTCCGGATCAATCGGGCTGTTCTTCGGGGTAATTCCGGCCCGTCGGGCTGCTCGTCTTGACCCCATCGTTGCCCTGCGCAGCCTCTGAAGCCATCCGGCTGACGGATCTGGCCGTAAAGCCGGCATTTGTGCATTCGCAACTCTTAAAGTCGACTCACTTTCGTATCTTCCATGAATCAACGCTGGCGTCAGATCGCTCTCTGGATTCTCCCCATCGGCGTTGCGTTGCTTCTGGGTTGGCAGCTAATCGGTAGCGGTGGGCTCCAGGCTCTTAACCCCAATCAAACGACAGAGGCCCCTCGAAATGCCGCCGTTGGTCGCATGGGTTATGGGCGTTTTCTCGATGCCGTGGAAGCGGGACGGATCACGGCGGTGGATATCTATGACGGGGGCCGTAATGCCGTTGTCGAAACTGTTGACCCTGAAATCGACAACCGTGTACAGCGTCTCCGCGTTGATCTGCCTGGCCTTGCACCAGAGCTGATCAATACGTTGAAAGAGGAGGGAATCAGCTTTGATATTCACCCTCCCCGCACAGCCCCACCGGCCTTGGGCTTGCTAGGGAACCTGCTCTTCCCTTTGCTTCTGATCGGTTCGCTCATCTTCCTTGCTCGTCGTTCGAATGGGGGGATGCCGGGAGGGCCAGGTCAGGCCATGCAGTTCGGCAAGACCAAGGCCCGTTTTGCCATGGAGGCAGAGACCGGAGTCAAATTTGATGATGTCGCTGGCGTTGCAGAGGCCAAGCAAGACCTGCAGGAAGTCGTCACTTTCCTCAAGCAACCGGAACGATTCACGTCAGTTGGAGCCCAAATCCCTAAAGGCGTTTTGCTTGTTGGCCCCCCTGGAACCGGCAAAACACTGCTCGCGAAGGCCATTGCTGGCGAAGCAGGAGTTCCCTTTTTCTCGCTCTCTGGTTCTGAATTTGTTGAGATGTTTGTGGGTGTGGGCGCCAGTCGCGTTCGCGACCTTTTCAAACGCGCAAAGGAAAACAGCCCCTGCTTGATTTTCATTGACGAGATTGATGCTGTCGGGCGCCAACGCGGTGCTGGTATCGGCGGCGGGAACGACGAACGAGAGCAAACCCTGAACCAACTTCTCACTGAGATGGATGGCTTCGAGGACAACAGCGGCATCATCATTTTGGCGGCGACCAACCGCCCCGATGTCCTGGATTCAGCCTTGATGCGTCCCGGCCGGTTTGATCGCCAGGTGAGCGTCGACGCACCTGACATCAAAGGCAGACTTTCAATTCTCGAAGTGCATGCCCGTAACAAAAAGATCGATGCTGAACTCTCGCTTGAGAGCATTGCCCGACGCACGCCTGGCTTCACCGGGGCTGATCTTGCCAACCTTCTCAATGAGGCAGCGATTCTCACTGCACGCCGCCGCAAAGAGTGCATCGGTCTTAGTGAAATCGATGATGCCGTTGATCGGATCATTGCAGGAATGGAGGGGCAGCCCCTCACCGATGGCCGCAGCAAGAGGTTGATCGCTTATCACGAAGTGGGTCATGCCCTGGTTGGAACATTGGTCAAAGCCCATGACCCTGTCCAAAAGGTCACGCTGATTCCGAGAGGGCAGGCGCAAGGGCTGACGTGGTTCTCGCCGGATGAAGAGCAGATGCTTGTATCTCGTGCTCAATTGAAGGCCCGCATTATGGGAGCGCTCGGAGGTCGCGCAGCGGAGGATGTCGTCTTCGGCTACGAGGAAGTCACCACAGGTGCTGGTGGAGACATTCAACAGGTTGCATCGATGGCCAGGCAGATGGTCACACGGTTTGGCATGTCTGATTTGGGACCTGTTGCGCTAGAGGGAGGCAACCAAGAGGTGTTTCTCGGCCGAGATTTGATGACTCGTAGTGACGTCTCTGATGCAATTTCCAAGCAGATTGATGAGCAAGTTCGTGCAATGGTGAAGCGCTGCTATGACCAAACCGTGGAACTAGTGGCTGAGCATCGGGAAGCAATGGATCAACTCGTCGAGCGATTGATCGAGATCGAAACCATGGATGGTGATGAATTCCGAGCCTTGGTTTCAGAGTTCACCACAATTCCAGACAAAGAGCGCACAGTCCCCATTCTCGACAACTAAGGGATTTTCCCTTTCGGCCTCAAAAAACATAAACGAGCAAAAAAACCCCGCAAATGCGGGGTTTTTTTATCCAAATCAGTTGAAGAACCGCAACCTCAGTCTGAGTTCTAGCCAGAGTCAACAACTAGACCGAGTGAACAGGACGCCGATCAATCACGGAGTCGATCAGACCGTAGTCAACAGCCTCTTGAGGTGACATAAAGAAATCGCGATCAGTATCCAACTGAATCTTGTCAAGAGGTTGAGAGGTGCGATCAGACAACTCTCTATTGAGCTTGTCTTTAAGGAATAGAATTTCATCCGCTTGGATACGGATATCACTAGCCTGACCGCTTGCGCCACCAAGTGGCTGGTGAATCATGATTCGGGAGTGACGCAGGCTGCTTCTTTTCCCCTTAGTGCCAGCACAGAGCAAAAACGCACCCATGCTGGCGGCGAGGCCAACACAGACTGTATGAACGTCAGGTTTGATGTGCTGAATGGTATCGAATATGCCTAATCCGTCATAAACCGATCCACCAGGAGAATTGATATAGAGGTAGATATCCTTTTCAGGATCCTCTGCTTCCAGAAAAAGAAGCTGAGCAACGATGCGATTGGCAGAGTCACTGGTGACTGGCTCTCCCAAAAAAACAATCCGCTCTCGAAGCAATCGGGAATAGATATCGAAGGCCCTCTCACCCCGGCCTGATTCTTCGATCACGATCGGGATCATGTTGCTCTGCTGGTGGTTGCCGTAATCCTAACGGCGGCTTCAGCGGCGCTAGGGTCTTATCCAATTTGTTTTGGTGCAAGCACTTGGGTGAGCATCTGACCATTGCTGACAGCAAAAGGGCCTTTCACAGCGCGTTCCCTCATGTGATTCCCTCGCTGTATCGGCGGACAGCCGATGAGTTGCTGGTCGAGCTGCACTTGCTCAGCCATCAGAAATTTTTCACAGCTGATGCCCTGTTCGCTGTGGGGCTGAAGCAGGTGTTCAACGCCTTCACTCAGGGTTATCGCCCTGATCAGCATCGGAAGCCCCTGTTCATGGCGCTTTGCAGCTGCAACGGCTTCGATGGAGAGGAACTGATCAAACTCGCTGAAGATAGTGAATCGGCTGTGGAAGGCCATTCAGTCGAGGACGTTCAAGGCTGGGTCCGCGAGAAAGGTGCTGGAGCGCCAGAAGCGATGGCCAAGGCATTGGATCAGGCCAATCAGCCGAATTTTCACTATTCGCGCTTGATGGCAGTCGGTCTGCTCACCCTGCTAGCAAAAGCTCAGGGAGAGCAAAGCTCGGACCCTGCCGAACTAGCCAAGCTTGCTCACGAACTGAGTGAACCGCTTGGGATGACGAAGGACCGAGTTGAAAAGGATCTGGGCATCTACAACCGCAATCTGGAGAGGATGGCTCAGGCCGTTGAACTGATGGAAGAGACCCTTGCTGCCGAACGACGCAAGCGCGAACGACAAGACGACACCACACAATCTCAGGAGGCTCCTGCAACGGGCAGCGAAAGCTGACCTCGCAGCTCAAACCACTCAGGTTCGCCAGCAGTGCCAAGGGTATGCAACGAAAGCTGCAGTGTTGAGGATTGCCTCAACACCCTCGGCCAGCTGCCGCTCAGCAGCTTGTGCCGAACGATCTGAGCGGGATCAGCCAAAAGGATCAATCTCAGGCCTGGTGTCTTTTCCGGAAGCAACGGTGGAAACGGTTGTTGAGCCGGTGCCATACCAAGACCGATGCTGAGCAAGGCCTGATTCGAGGGGAGCTGAAGCCATTGCCAACCTCCAGCCACAGTCCCTTCTTGCGTCAGGGGATCCGTCCACAGAACAGCCGTCGCAGGCATTGACTGATGGCCCTGATCACGCAGTCGTCCACTGATGGCATCAAGTGACGCTTGAAAGGACTGTTGTTCGGCTTCCGGTTTCAACTGCAATTGAACGCCGGCTTGAAAAAACGCAGGCGTCTGCGGGAGAAGCACTAACTGGAATGGTGCCTGCAACAGTTGCGTGCGTTGTCGACGCCCCAATCCATAAAGCTGTTCCAGGGGTTGACGAATGATCTGGCGCGAGATCAAGGCCGACATCAGCAAACCGATGTTCCGCCCCTGGATCTGCAATAACGGTTGGAGCGAATTGGAGCCGGATTCAGTGCTGACCGACGACAACGCAAGCTCAGGGTCCGAAAAGGTATCCCGCACAACAAGGGACGGAGGCGCAGCAGCAAAATCACGGGGACCAACCCAGCCATGCCACTGGAGTTGACGACCGCGCATGCGCAGAGCGAGACAGCCGTGACGGGCCTGCTGCAACAACGGAGAGAGTGCCCCACTGAGCCGAGCCAGACCCTCAGGCCGCCATTGCACCGAAGCAGAACGGTCAAGACGGCGGATGCAGGCGTCTTGAAGAGGGGACACAACAGCCGGAGCCGTGCCTTCTTGGCCCAGCCATTGCTCGAGATGCTGTTGATTGAGCGCATCTGCACTGATGAGGATTAACCCATCAAGATCTCGTGCGAAGAGCTTGGAACGTTCGCTCGATGTGAGCAGGTGAGCAGGTAGTGCCAGGTAGTTCTGACCATCTGCAGTCCAGGCTTGCCACCAGATCCCTCGTCCAAGTCGCTTCCAGAGGGATAAAGCAGGCTTCACACCAAGCCTTTGGTACCAAAGCTGTGGTGGAGCCTGGGTCGGATCGCCTTGGAAACTTTGCAGCAGTGCCGCGGCTGAGGACAACCTCAGCAGGCCGGCGCGTCGAGC
>MDSV01237543.1_pt1 | contig 10099 bp, 8 predicted proteins | sample 810851 | NCBI WGS metagenome assembly MDSV01 (sample SAMN05326640, study PRJNA326480) | marine metagenome | isolation source: seawater | place: Atlantic Ocean: North East | collected 2012
TAGATGTTTTGATTTCTAGCCAAACAGGCTTACCAGTTATTGTTGCTGAGGATCCATTAACTTGTGTTGCCAAAGGTGGTGGCAGTGCATTAGAAATAATGGATAAGTACGATATTGATCTCCTATCTACAGAATAATAAATTTAGATATTTTTACTAATACTCTCAGAGTATTATTTATCTATGCTCAAAAGAGAACATAAAGTATCAAACATAAGCAGTGAGGCCATCTTTGCCATACCTGCCATGAAGCCTTCAAGAGTTATTTTTGCTTCAATCTTTTGCCTTTTTCTGATGATTACTGATATCAAATATGAATCTGGCTCTTCCATTAGATCCCTCAGTCACGATGTGTTGAAGCCAATATCTCATATAACTCAACTTCCCATTTATATTTCACAAACTTTCAAGGTTTTTTTTTCCTCGCGAGTTCAACTTGAACAGAGGGTTCAATCACTAGAAGAAGAAAACCTTAAACTTAAAGTAACCAATCAGTTCATGGAGAAGCTCTCAATCGATAATAGTAAGTTGAATTATTTATGGTCATCTACTAATGTTGATAAAGAAAGATTCTTAATTTCAAAAAAAAATTTATTATCTCCTTACGAATATCAGCCACTTTTAGTTCTCGATGTAGAAAAGAGTAAAAGTATTAGAATTGATAATGCTGTTATTTCAGGACAAGGATTAGTAGGAAGAATAAATAACATAGGCTTCACTTCTGCAGAAGTAATGCTTGTTCAGGATGTAAGATCTTCAGTGCCTATAATTTCTGGCGATACGTCATTACATGCAGCCCTTGCAGGTAAGGGGCTTGGAAGAAATGGTGAACTGAAATTTATAAAGAAAACAGCTAAATTTTCTGTTGGGGAGAGAATCTATACTTCAGGTTTGGGTAAAACCTTTCCAGAAGGCATTCTGGTCGGAGAAGTGGCTTCAATTATTGACCCCGTAGACAGTATGTTCTTAAAAGTCTATATATCTTTTTATTCTAATCCAATTAATCAAGACTACTTCCTAATATATAAGCATGAATAGATCATTTAAGAATAAGCTATGGATCTATCTTTCTTTATTTCTTGCAGTGGTTATAGATCTTTATTTCTTTCCTGAATCGATACTCTTCTGGAAGCCTTTACTAACCTTGTTGGTATTAATTTATTGGAATATGGCATTACCAGACAAAGTAGGTATATTTGAAGCATTATTTTTTGGATTGATAATGGATCTGTTAAATGGTTCTATACTGGGTCTACATGGAATACTTTTCGTACTAATTACATATATATGTCAACGCTTCTTTTACCAGTTTAGAGTTTCTCCAATTTGGCAACAATCAGTGATTCTTTTTTTCCTTTTCTTTATTTACAAAATGGCATTTTCTTTTGACTTCTCCAATTCAAGTCCTGGGTTCCATGTATCGGATAGTTCTTACATCACTAATACATTTATTTTTGCTATTAGCTCGTCTTTATTTTGGGCACCTACGTTTTTCATTCTGCGGGAACTTAGAAGAAGGAAAGTAAAATTTTAAGCCTGGAATGAAAAACATATTGCAAGTTTCATTATGGATAGTTTCAATTTTTTTGGCTTTATTGTTATGTATTTCATTTGCCTTAACGCAAAAAAAGTTTAATTCATTCATATTGAAATCTTATCTAGATAGCGATCCTAACTTCAATATTGAAGAAAGTAACTGGCACCCTTTAAAGCCGTCAATTTTGATCAGTTCTTTCGAATCAAAAGCACAATCACAAGTCATATTTGCTGACGAAATCCTAATAGAATTTTCTCTTATAAGTATTTTTAGAGGTAAATTTATATCAAGATTGAGCATAAATGATGTAACTTTTCAGAGTCAAAATATTGAAAAAGACCCTGACTTATTCAGCTTGTTTGGCTCACTAAAAACTATTGAAGAATTAAATATCAACAGTCTTAAAATAAATCTACCAGATGGTTCAAACTTATTTAATTTGTCCCTACATTCTCTATTCGATGAAAGGGGGCCTAAACTTAATCTACATTTAAAGGATAAAGAAACAAATATTCTGGAAATAGGTATTCTTTCAAATGAGAATTCTAAGGGAGAATTGGTAAGAGGATACATTCAAACCAATAAATTTTTAATAGATGAAGCCATAATAAATTTGGTATGTAAATTATGTCAATTCAGTGGTGAATTAAACACTAAGTTAAATTTTACTTTTTTGCGTAACAAACCCCTTAGTTTTGAAGGAAATATGGATTTTTATTTGAATAAAGATGTCTTTAGTTTCAATTCTATATCTTCAAGCTTTCGGCTAAAAAATCATATTGATGAGTATCTTCAGATAAGTACAATTTTAAATAAGGACAATTCATTAAAAGTTCCAGATTTTTTTGTAAATCTCTCTGGAAAAGATACAAGATTAATTTTTCCAAAATTCGTATTTTCTAATAGTAAATTGACGGATACTATTCTAGAGTCTCTAGGGTTAAAACTGGATGTAGACGGATTCTTAGAAGATGTATCAATAAACCTAGACTCGAATAAAGAAATTCTTATTGCTAAACTTCAAGATCTGAAAGTTAAACATACTTCTATTGACCTAGCAGGATTCAATGGACAGCTGTCAGTCTTCAAGGATAAAGCGGAGGTTGCAGTCAATTCACCTTTATTGAGGATTTCAACTCATGGTTTTTTAGATAAAAATTTGGAATTTTATGACTTTAATTCTTTCTTAAATCTAGACTTCTCAAAAAACAACATCGAGCTAATTCCATCCAGTTTTTTTGCAATTCTAGATAAACAGAGAGTTGAAGGATTGTTATCCATTTCGAATATTCCGACTAAAGGTGCAGGAGATATTAGTTTGAGGATAAGAAATGAAAAAATGAATGAAAAATCTGCTTTATCTCTTTTTCCCAATACATATTATTTAGCTTCAACAAAGAAAAGTATTGATTCGCTAATTGAAAGTGGTTTTTTTGAAGACATAAATTTCATATATAGAGGTCCAGTAGACGGAAGATATATTGATAATTCGAGTTCTTTTGCAATGCAGGGTTCTGGTCGAGATATGATTATCAATCTTAATGAGTTCAAAATTTCTGGTATTGATACAAACTTTTCCATTAATAATTTTAATATAAATGGAAAACTTACCAACGGTAAATTTTTTGGCTCTGAGGTTAAAGCAAATTTTAATACTTATCAATCTGGCAAAGGTTTATCTCTTGATATAACTGGAAATTCTTTTGGCCCTGTCTCCTCTTTGGTTGAATTAATATCTTATGACTTCGGAAAAATAACTACTGGAGGATTCCATGAAACAAATTTTTATTACAGTTCTCCGGTTGAGAATGGTTTATCTTTGTTAGGCAAGAAATCTAGATTAGAAATAAGCACAGATATAAAGAAAGGAGAGTTTAATTTACTGGACCTAGGTTTTGAATTTCAGAATATATATTCTTCATTAAATTATAATAATGTGACTGGATTTGATGAGGGTTATTTTTCTTTTAAACTTAATAGCATCCCACTAGTTTTTGAGTTAAATGAGGATAGCAAAACAGTTGATTACACTTTTTTTAAATCAGACAAACCTATCCAAATAAGAAATTTGTTTCCTGCAAGTATCAGAGATTCAGCATCTGGCTCTTCAACTACATTAATTCAAGTTGCGATTCCATCATTGATTAGAGGTCAAAATGTAGAGAGATCTTATATAAATCTTACATCTGATCTTTTGGGTACTAAAATCAATCTTCCAGATCCTTTTTTTAAAGCTAAAGATGACCCAACTGAATTAAACCTTACCTTATACCCTCCGTTTGCCGAGGAGACCACCAGACTCCGTTTTAAGCTTGGAGAGATTATGAGAGGAAAATTTAATCTCTCAAATGAAGTCATAGAAGGTTTTATTATTGCAGGTAAGGAAAAACAATCTATTAGTATTGAAAAAGATAAGATTTCTTTGATAGGCAATATTAAAAGCCTTGATTTAGCTATTTTTAATTCTTTCAAAAAATCTATTAATACAAAAATTGTCGATTTAGATATAAAAAAATTGGAGATCGATAAATTAATTTTATCTAATTTTTCTTTACCCAGAACTATAGTTAAATCTAAAAATTCAAACCAATTTCTTGAATTATTAGTTTCTAATCAAAACTTAAAGGGTAGCTTTTATCTTCCCAAGGTTTCAAAACAAGTTCCAATAATAGATTTGGACTTTGTAAATTTAAACTTCTCTGAGTTTGATAATGCTACTTTCGCTGATCCTAATAATAATTTATTACCTCCTTTGAAGTTTAAAACAAATTCTCTTGTAATTAATTCCATTGACTATGGAAACTGGGCATTTGATTTATCGTCCTCTAATTCAGCTTTTTCGTTAGATAACATAGAAGGAACTTACGGAAAATGGGGACTTACAAGAAATAAGAATAATATTTCAAGTTTAAAAATTTTTAAGACCCAAAAGAACTGGAAGACCACTTTGGAATCCAAAATTTACTCTGGCTCTCCTGAAAAAGCTTTTAAACAAGTAGGAATTGATCCAAATTTTGAGATGGATACGATTTCTGCAGAAACTAAACTATCATGGCAGTCTTTACCATGGCAATTTGACTACGGTATGGTAACCGGTGATGTATCCTTTGATATTGAGGGACTATTAATTTTGAATGGAGAGGACTTGCAGGCTCAAAGTAATATTTTAAGACTCTTAAGTATATTTAATATTACCGACTCCTTCGAAAAAGTAACTAATTTAGATTTCAGAAAGTTATATAAATCAGGCTTTAGTGCAGATACCGTACAAGGAAATTTACTTATTACTAAAAACTTAATTAGATTGAAAAAGCCTATGATATTTAAAAGTGGATCTAGCGAATTTAAATGGGAAGGAGAGATAAAAAGAGATAAAACAGGTAACCTTGATGATCTAGATTTAGAAGTAGTCATGACTTTACCCTTACGAGATTATCTACCTGCTTACGCCTTTTTGTTAGGGGGACCTGTGACTGCTGGAGTTGTTTATATTGCAGGTAAGGCCTTCGAACGAGACTTAGATAAATTAAGTTCTGGATCTTGGACTATAAATGGAAGTATAGAAGAACCAAATACAGAATTTAATGGTTGGTTCGAACAATAATGTATGAAACTAGAGTGTTATGCGCCTTTCTTTTGACGAGGGAATACGAAGATCAAGTCTGTATTTTGTAATAGTTCTTCTTGATAAAAGTACCTTAAAATTATGTTGTAATGCAGCTTTTAAATTTTCATCACTGAATGGATTTGATTTATCTTCATTTAAGATCAACTCTTCAAGAAGGTACTTAAGTTCTTGACTAGTTACATCCATGCCTTCTTTATGTTTATTAATTCTTCTCTCAAGTAAGTCCTTTAATGGAATCACCTTATTAGGCAACTGAATAAATTTATTACGCACAATTCTAGAAATAGTTGAAGTACTAATATTTAGCTTCTCAGCAATTTCTTTATTAGATACAGCTCTCTTTCCTGTCTTTCCATTTAGAAAATTTCTTTGAGCTTCAACTATAAATTCTGAGACGACCAGAAGTGTTTGCTGTCTTCTCTCAAGACCTTTGAGAAACGATTTTGATTCACTGACCTCATTACTTTTTGAAGATTCAACTTTATCTCTAATTTTTTCTAATAATTCTTCTGACATAAAATTATCATTCAGCGCCACAAACCAATTATTATCGTCCTGATAGGCCATAATGTCTGGTCTAATATAATTTTTAGATGTTTCTCCAAAGCTTCCCGCAGGATTTAAAGATAGTTTACTAAGATTCTTTACAAGAATTTCAGATAGATTTTCAGGCTTTACTTTCTTCTCTAAAAGACATTTGAGATTTTTTCTTAGACTTTCTTTTTCTGCAAGACTTATTTCTAAGTTTTCAATTTGTACATCTAAAGATTCATTGATGTTTCTAAATGCACAACCGGGTGGATCAAAATTCTGTATTATCTTAAGAACCTCTTCTATATCTTTATCTGAAATATCTGCATTAAAATCTTCCTTAATTATTTTTTTTACATCTTGAAATTCTAGTTCTGGATCAAGCCTTCCGTCTTTTTCTACAGAATCAATAAGAAATTCACCTATCAAATTTTGGATGGGGTCCAAAGGAGTAATTTCGAGTTGGTTAAAAAGATTTTCCTGGATATTGGTATCTTCATTTTCTGAGAATGAACCAATAAAACCTTTCTCTTCAAATAGTATATTCTTATAAAGGTCTATTTTGTATTCGTCTTTAAAGTAAGCTAATTTCTTGTCTTCTTCATCAAAGTAATCATTTATTAATTCATTAAGTTTTGAGCTAATCTCAAATCCACTCAAAGATAGTAGTTTAATTTGATTGCCTAGGTTTGCGGTGATATTTAGAGAAAGTTTTTGTTTTTGTCTTAGTGCCTGTTTCATTATTCAACTGAAAAATTATTACCAAGATAGACATCTTTTACAATTGGATCTTTGGCAATTTTTGATGGCTCCCCACTGGCAATTATTTTACCCTTACTTACTATAAATACCTTCGAACAAATATTCATTGTATCTCTTACATTATGATCGCTTATCAAGACCCCGATTTTCTTTTTATTGAGATTTAGAATGGTATTTTTTAAATCCGAAACAGCTATAGGATCAATTCCTGCAAAAGGCTCATCTAACAGAATAAAATTTGGATTAGATGCAAGCGCTCTAGCAATTTCTGTTCTTCTTCTTTCTCCACCAGATAATTTAATTCCTTTTGTTCGAGAAAATTCTTTTAAATTAAATTCATGAAGAAGAGAATGAAGTGCTTCTCTTCTGCCTTTGTTATCCAAATCTTTTCTATGCTCCAAGGCAGATACTATATTTTGTTCTACACTTATTCCTCTAAATATAGAGGATTCTTGGGGAAGATAAGATAATCCAAGTGAAGTTCTTTCTGAAACTGATAAGTTACTAACATCTTTACCAGATATGCTAATTTTTCCAGTCTCAGGTTTAATAAGTCCGGCAATCATATAAAAAAGGGTAGTTTTACCAGCACCATTAGGTCCTAGTAAACCGACAGTTTCGGTATTATTAATTTCAAAAGAAATATGATCTATAACAATTTTGCTCTGATAACTCTTATGAAGATTTTCAACATTAAGTTTCATGAGTCGCTCTGGATTGTCGAGTTAATAGATCTTATTATTTTATTACTTTTAAAATTGTAATGAATTAAATCTGCACTTATATCAAATCCATCCCTATTTAAATATGCATTCCCTTTCATAATTAGTTCGTTTTCTTTCGAAATCATAGAAATTTTATTTGCAAATCCTTTATGCTCAGTTTCTTTATTCTTTATTTGAATATCAGCTTGCGCAAAATCTGCATTATATCCGTCTCGAACGAAAATTAAATTCATCCTAATCGAGTTGACCTTGATGTCATCAAATATTGTTTCTGATTTTTTTTCACTGCTTATGGTACCTTTTTCAATTTCTAGTATTAGTTCTTCACCTTTAATATTTAGACTATTTTCATCATTAAAGATATTGAAATTTACAGAATCTAGAAATTCTATTTTCTTAGAATCTTTAAAATACATAGCCTTCGAGGAATCAATATCTAATAAAGCATCTGCTCTTCTTATTGCGACTACTGGATTCTTAATAAGATATATATTTTTATCAAGAATTTGAGAATTCTTCCCATCAATCTGAACTTTTTGATTTTCTAATGAGAAAACGAATGAAGGATTTTCGAAAAATAAAGAATAAGATTGGTTTTGTAATTCATTACTAAGAGGATTATTAAATATGAAGAAGAAAATTACAGAAATTAAAACCTTCTCAAACTTCATCTTCAAATTATTCCTGCCTCAATTAAGTCATGCATTCTAATGATTCCAATTGGGACTTTTTTATTATCCACGACAGCGAGAGTATATATTTTATTTTTTTGCATAATTTCTAACGCTTCAATAGCCAAAGATTCTTTAAGGATAATTTTAATATCCCTTGTCATAAAATATTTAATTTTTGAGGATAGAGAGTCCTTTTCACTATTTAAAGTTCTTCTGAGATCACCATCTGTAAAAATTCCTATCAACTTATTTTTATTTGTTACTAGTGCCACTCCTAAGCCTTTTGAACTTATCTCAATTAATGCTTCAGAAAGCATTGCATGTTGGGAAACTAAAGGTAATTCTTCACCTCTAGACATCAAATCATCTACAGTAGTTATTAATCTTTTTCCTAACTTTCCTCCAGGATGAGATTTGGCAAAGTCTTCGCTCTTGAAATTTTTTGCTTCTAGCAGGGCTACAGCTAAAGCATCACCGAGCGCAAGAGCTGCAGTGGTGCTAGTAGTTGGAGCCAAATCCAATGGACATGCCTCTTCCGAGATTCCAGTGTCTAGATTTATCATTGAGTTTTTTGCGATAAAGGAATTTTTTGATCCTGTAATAGAAAAGTATTCACATCCTACTGACTTGAGGTAAGGGATTAAGCTTATCACTTCCTCGCTTTGCCCTGAGTGAGAAAAAATAATTACAGCATCATTTTTACTTATTCCTCCGATATCCCCATGTAAAGCCTCCCCAGCATTAATAAAGCTAGAAGAAGATCCGGTGCTAGATAAGGTAGCTGAAACTTTTTTTGCAATGTGTCCTGACTTGCCTATGCCTAGCGTTATTATTTTGCCTTTTGTTTTAAGTAATCTATCACAGACTTGATTGAATTTGATATTAAGACTCTTAGCCAGTTTTTCTAAACCTTTTGCTTCAATTCTGATTGTTCGTCTTGCTGATTTGAGGTAATTATTTTGTTTCATAGCTATCAATTTATCTAATATGCAAAGTAAAGTGAAATAAAGTAAGCACTCAAGAATAGTAAGCTCAGAGTTAAACTCGCCTTTTTTTCTTTTTTAGAAATTGCGAAAATATAACAAGCAAAAGCAAAAGTAATAATGCAAAGCACTATCAACAAGGGTGTCCATTCTGAATGAGACCAACCTAATGACATCTCAGGTCTATTAAAAAGACCGGGGATAGCTAAAACACAAAGACCATTAAAAATATTAGAGCCTATTAAGGTGCCTGAAACAGTATCGTATCTACCCTTTAAAGCTAAAGAAATAGAGGCAGCGATTTCGGGTAAGCTTGTACCAATGGCTAGTACTGTGTAACCTATGAAAAGTTGACCTAAGTTAAACTGATCAAGAATTTGATTAGCTCCAAATGTTATAAGCCAGGCAGCAAAAACAAGAAAAACAAGCGATAGAAAGAGTCTAAGGGATACACCACCCTGACTACCAACGGTTTCTTCTTCAATTTCTTCTGAAACTCCTTTCTTATACCAAAATAAGATAACAAAAAAGAGGGTTCCCAACAAAACCAAGGAAGCCCAAATACTGAAAGGGTTTAATGAAATAATTAGCCAAACTAGTAAGCTAGATAAAAGCAATATTAACAAGTTACTGTGAATACTTCTGTCTTGTTGAATACTAAGTTTCTTGAGAGAAACAACTAACATCATAGATCCAAATACAAGGGATAAGTTAGCAACATTAGAGCCGATAACATTTCCTATTACCATCGAACCCTTATTTTCAACTGCAACAAAGAAGGTTGTTAACATTTCCGGAGCAGAAGTTCCAAAAGCAATAACTGTTGATCCAATAAAAAATGGAGAAAAGCCAAATTGTCTCGCAGCTAGAACAGAATATTTCTCTAATTTTTCAGCGCTCACCCATATTAGGCCTACACCAAAAAATATTGCTAAGGTTGCAAGAATCATATTATTTTTTATTAGTCTTATTTAAGCCTGATACCAAATGGTATAATAGTAGTAAAACCATATAAATCATATTTATCTATTATGAAGATTGCCTTCTTTAAAATCTTTTTTTTAATTAATTTTTTAATTTTGTCTAATCAAGCGTTTACTAAACAGATTAGTGCGCACGATTATGCGGAACAAATCCACAATAATATTATTGAAATCATTCAAACGAAAAATCAATTGTTTTTAGAAGATCCAGGCCTGTTTACTCAAGAAATAAGTGACGCCTTCAGTCCTATTGTAGATTTCGAAAGAATATCGAGGA
>MDSV01139794.1_pt1 | contig 10098 bp, 8 predicted proteins | sample 810851 | NCBI WGS metagenome assembly MDSV01 (sample SAMN05326640, study PRJNA326480) | marine metagenome | isolation source: seawater | place: Atlantic Ocean: North East | collected 2012
ACAAAAAAAATATATAAGTTTTTTGAATGAATTTTTTTATAATTATTCACCATACTACATACTAATGAATAAAAAATTATTTACATATAAAAAAAGTGGTGTTGACATTAGAGCTGCTGATAAATTTGTAAATTTCATATCTAATATCACAACAAAAAAAGGCAAAAAAAAGTTGGGTAATATTGGTGGTTTTGGTTCAGTAAATAGCATTCCTAAGAATATTAAAAATCCAAAATTAGTTGCGTGTACGGATGGTGTGGGAACAAAAATTGAAATTGCAAACACTATTAAAAAGTATGATACAATTGGAATAGATTTGGTAGCAATGAGCGTAAACGATCTTATTGTTCAAGGTGCAAAACCACTAATATTCTTAGACTATATCTCAATCAATAAAATTGATTTGATTAAACTTAAATTAATTATCAAAGGAATTTTAAAAGGTTGTAAACAATCTGGGTGTGAGCTAGTAGGTGGTGAGACAGCTGAAATGCCAGGGACATACGAAAAAGGTAAATTTGATATTGCAGGATTTGCTGTGGGTATTGTTAATAATAATAAAATTTTAAATAAAAATAGAATTAAAATTAATGATTTAATAATAGCGATCCCTTCTAATGGTCTTCATTCTAATGGATTTTCTCTAGTAAGAAATATCATCCAACAAAAAAAAATTGATATAAGAAAAAATAAATTTTTAAAATCTGAACTTTTAAAACCAACAAAAATTTATGTTAAAGAAGTGCTAAAGTTGATTAATAAAGATTTAATCAATAGCTGTGCTAATATAACTGGAGGTGGTTTGGAAGATAATATTAAGAGAGTCATTCCTGAAAATTTTGTTGCTAATATAAGTTTAGATAAAATTAAAATTTCTAAAATCTTTAAATGGTTAAAAAATAATAATATATCTGATAAAGAAATGCTCAAAACATTTAATTGTGGTGTTGGCTTTTGTTTAATAGTTAATGCTAAAAAGTTTGAAAAAATTAAAAAATATTTTACTAGAAGATTTAAGCCTTACATAATAGGAAAAATTTCTAAAGGAAAAAGTAAAGTTGAATTAAATGGATCCATCAACTGGAACAAATAAGATAAGAACTGCAGTTTTTATCTCTGGAACTGGAAGTAATTTAAGATCCTTAATAAAGTTTTCCGAACTTAAAAAATCACCTATTTCAGTTTGTCTAGTTATTTCAAATAATCCAAAATCAAAAGGTTTAAACTATGCAAAAAATTATAAGATAAAAAAAAAAGTCTTTGACTTTAAAAAGAGGAGTTTGACTGAGAAAAAAATACTTTTCGAACTAAAAAAAAATAAAATTTTCCTAGTTTGTCTAGCTGGTTTCATGAAAATTTTATCAAAAAATTTTATAAAAAATTTTAATGGAAAAATTTTAAATATTCATCCTTCACTTCTTCCTAAATTTAAAGGTTTAGATACTCATAAAAGAGCTATTAAAAATAAAGAAAAGTTTTCTGGTTGTACTGTTCACTACGTTAATTCTAAACTAGATTCTGGAGAAATTATTCTTCAAAAAAAAGTTAGAATTCTTAAAAAAGATAATTTTAAAACGCTCGCTAAAAAAATTTTAGTCCAAGAACATAAATTATATCCTAGAGCTATTATGAAAATTTTTAATCCTTAAAAAAGAAATCAATCTCAATTTTAGCGTTCTGAACGCTATCCGACCCGTGCACAGAGTTTTTATCAATAGAAATTCCATATTTTTTTCGAATAGTACCCTCTTCTGCATCTTGAGGATTCGTAGCACCCATTAATTCTCTATTGGCAAGGACTGCATTTTCTTTTACTAGAACCATTACAACTATTGGACCTGATGAGAGATATGAGCAAAGATCGTCGTAAAATGGCTTTGTTTCATGAACTTTATAAAATTTTTCAGCCTCGGATTTTTCTATCTGAATTTTTTTTTCTTTAAAAATTGAAAAACCTTTATTTTTAAATATTTCTTTTATTTCATTATCCAAATTTCGCTCAACAGCATCAGGTTTTATAATTGATAAAGTTTTTTCCAAATCACTCATAATTATCCTCAATAAGTTGATTTAATAATCTTACTCCATAACCTGTCGCACCACCTGAATTTAATGCACCTCCATATTTTGAGAATGCCATTCCAGCAATATCTAGATGAGCCCACGGTGTTTTGTTAAGGATAAATCTTTGTAAAAATTGTGCAGCCGTTGTAGATCCAGCTCCTCCAACATAATTTATGTTTTGCATATCAGCATTTTTAGAGTTTATTAATTTGTCAAAGTTTTTATGTAAAGGCATTCTCCATAATTTTTCTTCAACTTTCTCCCCTGCTTCAAGCAGCTGATTTGATAATTTATCATCGTTAGAAAAAAGACCTGCATATTCTGAACCAAGAGAAACTATAATTGCGCCTGTCAATGTCGCTAAATCAACAATGAATTTTGGTTGAAATTTTTTCTCAGTAAAAGTAAGTGCATCAGCTAAAACTAATCTTCCCTCTGCGTCTGTATTTAATATCTCTATTGTCTTACCGCTGTAAGATTTAACAATATCTCCTGGCCTTTGAGCATTTCCACTTACCATATTTTCTACTAATCCTACAACACCAACTGCATTTACTTTGGCTTTTCTTAGAGCAAGGTTTTTCATTAACCCAACAACAGCGGCTGAGCCTGCCATATCATAAGTCATATCTTCCATAAACTTTGCTGGTTTAAGTGAATATCCACCTGTATCAAAGCAAACACCTTTTCCAACAAAAGCCAACGGCTTAGAATTTTTTTTTGCTCCATTCCATTCTATAGTCACAAGATATGATCCTCTAATACTTCCTTGCCCTACTCCAACTAAAGCATTCATTCCTAATTTCTTCAATTTTTTTTCTTCGTATATAATTACCTTTAAACCATATTTTTTAAGAGAACTTAATCTTTTCGCATATTCATCTGGATGCAAAACATTTCCTGGTTCTGAAACTAAATCTCTTGCATAAAAAGTTCCTTCCTCTAGTGCTTTAAATTTCAATTGATAATCATCTAAAACTTTATTCTTATTTCGAAATACATTTAGAGTAATGAGTCTCGTTTCTTTTTTTGTCTTATACTTATTAAATTCATACGACTTAAGTTTAAGTCCATGAAGTAAATGCCCTAGAAAATTTTCATACTTACTGTTTATACTTTCTGAATAAATTTGATACTCACTGTTTTTACCATAATTTATTCGTCCATATAGTTCAGCACCCAAATTTTCAATTTCGAAACTTTTTAATTTTTTTTTTATCGATACTAAAACTATTTTTTTTTTTGAGCTGAGTTCAAAAACAAGTAAGTTTTTATTTTTGTCAATATTTTTTAATAGATCGTCTATATAAGAAAATTCAAAATTAGAAAAAAATTTTCTAATAGGATTGATGTTAAATTCTTCACTTACAAATAAAATGAGGTTATTTGTAGATTTTTTAAGCCCACTTTTTTTAAAATTAATTTTTATAGACATTGTTTTGCATAATTCTTGAGTTTAATTAGATTTGAAGCTTTTTTTATTGACATTTATTATAAATATGTACTTTAGGTTGTATTTAAATTGTAAACTAATAGTTGAAAATATATAGTAACTATTTTGTAAGATTTCAATGAAAAAAATTTTGTTTAAAAAAATCCTTTACGATTGTCTGTTTTTTTTTTCTATATCCCTATTAAGTGCAAGTATTGTGGTATGGGTTTTTCAGGCGGTTAATTTTTTAGATATAATCATAGAAGATGGAAGAGGTTATTTAGTATATCTCAATTACACACTTCTTAATTTCCCCAAAATAATATCTAAAATCCTTCCTTTCACAATATTTTTTAGTTTTTTTTATGTTTTAACAAAATATGAACTTAACAATGAATTGATAATTTTTTGGAGTTTTGGAGTAAATAAACTTCAATTAATAAATTTTTTTATAAAAATTTCATTCATATTAATGATAATACAGATTTTATTTACTTCTTTTCTTGTTCCTAAATCTCAAGAATTTTCAAGATCGCTTATGAGGAATTCAAATGTAGATTTGCTAGAGGACTTTATTAAACCTAAAAAATTCAATGATATAATTAAAGGCTTAACTATTTATTCTGAAGATAAAAATGATGAAGGTCTTTTAACTAATATTTATCTAAAAAAAGATAATGGAGAGAATTCTTTTCAGGTTACTTTTGCTAAATACGGAAAATTTGAAATTAAAGGAAATAATAAGATTCTAAAATTATATAATGGTCAAACAATTAATGGGGTTAATAATAAAATATCAAATTTTAATTTTGATACGTCAGATTTTAATTTAACTAATTTGGACTCCGATATAGTTAAGATAAATAAGATTCAAGAAACTTCAACACTTATTTTATTTAGTTGTTTAAATAAATTATTCTCGTTAAATTTAAGTTTCTTAAATAATATTAATTTTACTAATAGTGAACATAATTGTTCAAAAAATGGTTTGGAAAACATATACAAAGAACTTTATAAAAGATTTATAATACCTATTTATATTCCAATATTAATACTAATAGCTCTTTTGTCTATTATATCATCAAAAGAAAATATAAATTATTCAAAATATAGATTTTTAATTTTTATTTTTGGTTTTTTTATAATTATTTTTTCTGAAACAACACTTAAACTTATTGAGAATACTTTTTATGCTAATTTTAAAATGATGATAATACCCTTTATATTTTTTATCACATTATACTTACCAATTCTTCACAAATTCAAATTAAGATTCAAACAAAATTTAATTAAATGAAAACTTATATAAAATTTTTAATAAATATCTATTTGAAATCTTTTTTTTATGTTTTCATGATAATGTTAAGTCTAATCTTAATTCTAAATATTTTGAGTGAAATTGAATTTTTTAAAAATTACGAGGTCAATTCATATCTTCCAATATATTTATCTTTATTAAATTCTCCAGATTTAATTTTTGAAATGTACCCTTTTATTTTTTTACTTACTACACAGGTTTTTTTTATTAATCTTTTTAGTGATAATCAAATTCAAATATTTAAATATTCAAGTTTAAAAAATTCTAAGATTTTATGGATAATAAGCTTAATTTCACTTACTTTAGGGATACTTATTATAACTGGTTTTTATAGTCTTTCATCAAATCTTAAAAATGTTTATCTAGAATTAAAGAATAAATATAACTCAGACAATAAGCATTTAGCAGTTATTACAAAGAATGGGCTTTGGATAAAAGATATTGTTGGTGATGAGGTTAGAATTGTAAGTGCTTATCAAATTGATAAAAATTACCTGGTTAATGTTTTTATAAGTGAATTTGACAAAGAATTTAATCTAAAAAGAAATATAAGTAGTGAAAAAATTGATATAGCTAGTAATGAATGGGTTATTTTTAAACCTACTGTATATGAAAATAACATCTCAAAAAGATTTGAATTAATAAAAATTGACTCTAATTTTAACTATCAAAGAATTCAAAGTTTATTTTCCAACCTGTCCTCATTATCTTTATTGGAATTGATTGATTTAAGAAAAAATTATGAAAAAATAAATTATTCAACAATTGAAGTTGATATTCAATTACAAAAATTAATGTCATTTCCAATATATTTTACCTTAATGACAATATTATCTAGTATAATTATGTTTAATACTAAAAAATTTAAAAGTTCTACCTTAAAAATTTCTATTGGATTATTTTGTTGTGTGGTTATTTATTATATAAATAATTTTTTTTATGTTTTGGGGGATACGGAAAGAATTCCACTTTCTGTTTCAGTTTGGCTACCTTTAGTTTTTTTAATATTAATAAATACAAATATGATGTTAAGAATAAATGAAAAATAAAATAAATCTGTTAAAACCAATTATATTTTTATTCATATTCTTTTTTAATATGGGGTTAATTAATGCTGAGGAACCATTCAACTTTGATGTCAATGATGTAGAAATTTTAGATGAAGGAAATATTTTTAAAGGACTTAATGGAGGTACTGTCACGACAGATGAAGGTCTGGTAATTATTGCTGATGAATTTGAATATAATAAATCTCTTAATATTCTTATAGCTATCGGAAATGTTAGTATTAATGATCAAATTAATGATTATGAAATTTTTGCAGAAAAAATAACTTATCTTAAAAATATTGAAAAAATTTTCACTATCGGTGATACCAAAGCTCTTATAGAAAAAAATTATACATTTGACTCAAAGAATGTTGAGTTATTTAGAAATCAAAAAAAATTGATATCTCCAGAAAAATCTACAATAGCAGACGAAGATTTTACATTATATAAATTAAATAAATTTGAATATTCTTTAGATAGCAAATTGTTAAAAGGTGAAAATATTGTAGTGATTACAAATTACAATAAATCTGATAATGAAAAAGATATTTATGAATTTAAAAATGGTATTTTTAATCTTGAAAATAAAGATTTTGTTGCAAGTAATACTAAGATAAGTGTTAAAAAAGATATATTTGATGAGTCAGAAAATGATCCCAGACTATATGGTGTTTCATCTAAAAAAGAAGGTTTGATAACTACAGTTCAAAAAGGTGTTTTTACAAGTTGTGCTAAAAATGATGGTTGCCCACCTTGGAGTATTAAATCAAAAACTATAACTCATGATAAAGAAAAAAAACAATTGATATACGATCATTCGATTTTAAAAATCTATGACGTTCCGGTACTTTATTTTCCAAAGTTTTTTCATCCTGACCCAACAGTAGATAGACAAAGTGGATTTCTACAACCACATTTAAATAATTCAAAAATTTTGGGTACATCATTTCTTGCACCTTATTTCCATGTAATTTCAGATAATAAAGATATGACTATCAAACCTACTATTTTTGACAGTGATATTTACATGCTCTCTAATGAGTATAGACAAGAAAATAAAAAATCCTCTTTTATAGCTGATGTTGGTCTAACAAAAGGATATGAATCTTCCTCTAAGGATAACAACAAAAACAGTATTGGTCATTTGTTTTCAAAATTTGATTTAGATTTAGGTTTTAAAAATTTTATTGAAAGTGATCTTAGAATATCATTAGAAAAAGTTACTAACGATACTTACCTTAAAGTATTTGAAACTAATCTTATTAACACTGATAAATATGTAAAACCATCAAATCAAAATCAACTGACTTCAAGTGCTACCTTGAGATTAAATCACGAAAGATTTAATTTAGACTCGGGATTAACAGTATATGAAAAATTAGCTGGAACAAGTAGTGATAGATATGAATACGTTTTGCCTTATTATAATTTTTCTGCAACTAACATTATTGAAAATAATTATGGCAGCTTTAACATTTCGTCTAATGGAAGTAACAATTTAAAACAAACAAATAATTTAAAAACAGTAATTGATAACAATTTCAATTTTGAAACTAAGCCTTTTTTAACTAATTTTGGATTAAAGAACAGTTTTGGAGCATATTTCAAAAACTCAAATTCAGTTGCAAAAAACGATTCTACTTACAAATCAAGTCCACAAGTTGAATTTTTTAATATATATAATTTTGAAACTAGTCTACCATTGATAAAAAGGAAGGATAATTTTTTCAATACACTGACTCCAAAGGTATCTTTTAGGATAAACCCAGGGGATATGAAGGATTTCTCTAATGAAAATAAACATGTAACTGCTAATAATGTTTTCAATATTAACAGATTAGGTTTAAGCGATGGTTTTGAACAAGGAAAATCTCTAACCCTGGGAATTGATTACTTCAAAGAGGATTTAAAAGATATTAATAATTATTTTGAATTTAATTTAGCAAAAGTTTTAAGAGATGTAAGACAAGAAAATATTCCAAAAAATAGTTCAATTGGACAAAAAGGTTCCAATATTTTTGGTTCTTCAACTTGGAGTTTATCTGATAAAGTAAACATAAATTACGACTTTTCAGTTGATAATGATTTAGAAACTTTTGAATATAATTCTGTTGGAACAGAGCTATCAGTATTTAATTTGGTCACAGAGTTTGATTACAGGGAAGATACCGGAAAGAGGGGAAATGCAAACTTTATTGAAAATGTTACAACATTAAATTTTAATGATAACAATTTTTTAAAATTTAAGACTCGTAGAAATAGAAAAATAAATTTAACTGAATATTATGATTTAGTTTACGAATACGCAAATGACTGTTTAATAGCAGGATTTAAATATAAAAAAACATACTATCAAGATAGAGATTTCAAACCAAATGAGGATTTAATACTAACAATAACATTATTTCCTCTGACTCAATATGAACAAAAAGTTGACCAAAACTTATATCGAGATTAAGTAAATGATTAAAAAAAAAATTTTAATTTCATTTTTTATTCTAAATATATTTTTAATCGGAAAATCATTTTCTGTAGAGAATAAAATATTATTTAAAATTAATAATGAAATCATTACTTCGATTGATATATTGAACGAAGCAAAATACTTAGAGGCAACAAATAAAAACTTCCAAAAAGTTAAAAGTGAAGATATTTATAAGATATCTCTGAACTCTTTAATTCGAGAAAAAATTAAAAAAATTGAATTACAAAATAATATGAATGAATTAATCATAGATGAGGATTATTTAAATCAGTTGATTATTTCAATGTACAAAAAATTAAATTTTGAGAATAAAGAAAATTTTTTAGATCATTTGAATACTTTTAATATAAGTCTTAAAACAATTGAGAATAAAGTTAAAATTGAAGCTTTATGGAATGAGTTAATTTATTTTAAATTTTTTGAAAAAATAAATATTGATAAAAACAAAATAAGAAAAAATATTGAAAAACAAAAACAAAAAAAATTAAATCATTTTTTCTTTCTGAAATTATTTTTAATAAAAAAGAAAATTTTAGTGTTGAACAAACATTTGATCAAATAAGTAAAGATATCACAGATAAGGGTTTTAAGGGTGCCGCCTTAATACATAGTATTTCAAGATCAGCAAGTAGTGGTGGTGAATTGGGATGGATCAATGAAGACTCTATTAACAAAAAGTTTAAAAAAGAATTAATTAATTTAAATAGGAATGAACATACAAAACCAATTACGATTCCTGGTGGATTCCTTATTTTAAAACTTATTGATGTAAAAGAGGTTGAAAATGAAGTAGATATCGAAAAAAAATTGGATGAAATAATTAAAAATGAGACAAATCAACAATTAAATCAGTTTTCAAACATTTATTATAACAAAGTTAAGAAAAATATTAAAATTAATGAACTATAAACCAATTATTATTGTAGCCGGGGAACCTAATAGTATTTTTTTTGAAATATTTTTTAAATCAATCAAAAAAAATATAAAAGCCCAATAATTTTAATTGGATCATATGATGTACTAAGATTACAGATGAAAAAATTAAATTTTTATAAAAAAATAAATTTAATAGACATTAAAAATATCAAAAATTGTCAAATAAACAATAATTCTATTAATCTTATAGATGTAGAATATAAAACATTAAAAGCTTTTGAAAAAATTTCAAAAAAATCAAAAAAATACATTGAAGATTGTTTTAAAATTGCATTTCAATTAATAAATCAAGGATATACTTATAAATTTATCAATGGTCCGATTTCAAAAAAAAATTTTTTGACAAGAAAAAATTTGGGTGTAACTGAATATATAGCAAATAAATTTAAAATTAAAAAATTTGCAATGCTTATCTACAACAAAAAACTCTCTGTATGTCCTGTTACGACACATTTACCCTTAAAAGATGTTGCAAAAAAAATTAATAAAACAACAATCTTAGAGAAGGTCAAATTGATAAATCAATTTTATATAAAAAATATTGGTTATAAACCAAGTTTTGCTGTAACTGGAATTAATCCACACTGTGAGAGTAATAGTGTTTATGATCAAGACCAAAAAGTTACAAGCCCTGCTATAAAACTTTTAAAAAAAACTGGATATAAAATATCAGGACCTTATGCAGCTGATACAATTTTTTTAAAAAAAAATAGAAAAAAGTTCGATGTTATTTTGGGTATGTACCATGATCAAGTATTAACACCTATTAAAACATTGTTTGAATATGATGCAATTAATATTACTTTGGGTCTTC
>MDSV01163822.1_pt1 | contig 10098 bp, 7 predicted proteins | sample 810851 | NCBI WGS metagenome assembly MDSV01 (sample SAMN05326640, study PRJNA326480) | marine metagenome | isolation source: seawater | place: Atlantic Ocean: North East | collected 2012
CTAATCTTTTTTCTTTATCTACAACTGGAAGAGCTAAAAAATCATATCTTTGAATTGCTCTCGCAACCTCCTCTTGGTTAGTATTAGTCGAAATATTGACAACATCCTTTGTCATCACATCACCAATAGGTTTTTTAGGGTCTGCGGTTACGAGATCTCTCAAAGATAAAATACCAGTTAAATGCCTTTCTTTATCGGTGACGTATAAGCTATAGATTGTTTCAGTAAAAGGGGCCCTTTTTCTTACTAGAGACAAAGCTTCCTCAGCGGTTTGCATTTCCTTTAAATCTATAAATTCAGTAGTCATTAATCTTCCTGCAGTTTCAGGCTCATATCCTAATAACTCTGCAGTAACTTTTCTTTCACCAGGACTTAGTGCTGATAAAAATTTTCTTACAACTTTTGCAGGTAACTCATCAAAAAGTTGAACCCTATCGTCAGGAGACATTTTTTCAACAATTTCTAAAACTTCCCCGGAACGAAGTCTATCTAGTAGTGTTTGCTGAACTATTGGATCTAAATATTCATAAACCTCAATTGCTTCATTTTTTTTTAACAACCTAAATGCAAGAGCTTGCAATATTAAAGGAAGACTACCAATCGCATCAGCAATATCTACAGGTTGAGAAGGTTCAAGTAATAATTTTGCTTCATCGTAATTTCCTGCAACAAGCAATTCCTCAAGTTTAATCGTAATCTTTCCACGATTAGTTAAATCTGAAGACAAAGGATTAATAATCTCAAGATTATTATTATCTTCTTCTATCATATTGCTTTTAATCTAAGTAATATTTTTATTATATAAAAATTAGGTCATTTTTCTACTAATTATAAAACCAAAATACATTATTAATAAATTAAAAATAACAATTAAATTTAAGTAAAGAAAGAATTTTAAATAATATCCTTGGCTAATAAATTGATGTAAAAAATAAATAAAACCACTAAAGGAGGTAAAACAAGAGCAGAAACCGCTTAAAAGTATATCCTTTTTAGAAGAGCTAATAGTTCGCGGAATAACAAAACCATATAAAAATGAACCTATTACTGAAACTACGAAATTATTATCTATATAAAATCTCAAAAACGTTGCAAAATATGCAATTAATAATATTTTTATAAAGTTTTTTTTCTTCAATTTTTAAAAAATAAAATAATAAAATATCCTGAATAAAAAAACAAAAAAGATAAAATTACCACTTCAATATAATAAATTAACAAGCGCAAATATTGTTTTCTTTGTATTAAATTAAATAATCGGTAAATAAATGAAGAGAAAGTACTAAAACAACCTAAGAAACCAACACTTAACAAAAAAAATAAATTTTTATTAATTGGATTGATTGCTACTAAAATTCCTAAAAATAACGAAGCTAAAATATTAACTAGTGATATATTGTTTAGACCAAATCCTAAGTGTTGTGTAAAATTATTTTTTATAAAAAACCTTAATATTAGCCCAAAACTACTTCCCATCAAAATATAAATAATCGCTTCTAAATCCAAAACCTACATTTTAATCCAACCCCTCAAAGTTTTGTTTGGACTATCAATAAAGAAATTTGTTGGCAATTCTACTCTTAACCAGATATCTTTTTCATTAACTATCCATTTTCTTAAAATTGCTAATGAAGAACCAGAATTTACAACCATTAATTTTCTAGCATTAGTTTTAGGAAAAGTATAAAGTGAGCAATTTGAATTTAAAATAATCTCTTTTGAACTATTAAGAATCTTATATTCATTCAAGATTTTTTGTATTCCGCCTGCAGGTAAAGTAATTGGACCTATAAGTGCAAATCCTATAAGACAAATATTTTTTAGCAAATTGTTAATCATATATCTAATGTCGCCATATCTAAATTTGCACTATGAGTTTCAATAAATTCTCTTCTTGGTGCTACTTTATCACCCATTAAAATATTAAATATTCTATCTGCTTCAAGTGCATCTTCAATTTCAACTCTCTTCATCATTCTTGTCTCTGGATTCATTGTTGTATCCCATAATTGTTTAGGCATCATCTCGCCTAAGCCTTTGAAACGTTGAATATTATAATTAGCCTTTTCTCCAAAATCCTCTATAGTTTCTTTCAATTGCCCCTCGTTATAACAATATTTATGATTTTTGCCTCTTTCAACTTTATATAAAGGGGGACAAGCTATATATATAAAACCTTTTTCGACAAGTTCTCTTTGATATCTATAAAAAAACGTTAATAGTAAAGTTCTAATATGAGCACCATCAACGTCAGCATCTGTCATAATTACAACTCTGTGATATCTGAGAGAATTTATATTAAACTCCTCACCTTTGATGCCTAATCCTAAAGCGGTTATTAATGATTGAATTTCTGTATTCTTATATATTTTAGTATCATCTGTCTTTTCAATATTTAATATTTTACCTCTCAAAGGTAAAATTGCCTGGAATTTTCTATCTCTTCCTTGCTTGGCAGAACCTCCAGCTGAATCGCCCTCAACTATATAAATTTCGGAACCAGCAGGATCTCTTGAACTGCAATCTGCCAACTTACCTGGCAAAGTTGAACTCTCAAGTACGCTTTTTCTTCTTACTAAGTCTCTTGCTCTTTTCGCTGCTTCTGCTGCATTAAAAGATTGAATTGCTTTCTCTAAAATTAAATCAAAAACACTCGGATTAAATTCCATATATTTAATTAGTGATTCTCCTATTAGAGAGTCAACAATTCCTCTTACTTCAGTATTTCCTAATTTTGTTTTAGTTTGACCCTCAAATTCTGGTTCTGGAACTTTGACAGATAATACAACAGTTAAACCCTCTCTAATATTTTCCCCTGATAAATTCTTATCGATATCTTTTCTCTTACCTCTTTTTTTTGCAATAGCATTAAAAGTCCTTGTTAAAACTGTTTTTAAACCCTCAATATGTGTACCACCATCAATAGTTCTGATATTATTTGCAAATCCTAAAATGTTATCTGAATAAACATCGGAACACCATTGAAGAGCTGCCTCTACATAAACATTATCTTTTTGGGAATCTACATAAATAATCTCTGAATGAATTGATTCTTTTTCTTGATTAATATATTGAACGTATTCTTTAATCCCTCCATCATAAAGGTAAATTTCTTCTTTAAAAGAATCATCTTTTAATTTACATCTCTCATCTCTAAATATAATTTTAACGCCACCATTGAGATAAGCTAATTCTCTTAATCTTGAAGATAAAAGAGCATAATCAAATTCAGTCCCATCAGTAAATATTGTTTTATCTGGCTTAAAACAAATTGTAGTACCTGTTTTAACGGGCTTATTTTGCTGTTTTTGTGATTTTAATTGACCTTTCGCAATTCCTTTCTCAAATCTTTGATTAAACTCACTACCATCTCTAAAAACACTAACATTAACCCATTCACTCAAAGCGTTAACCACAGATATTCCTACACCGTGTAAACCCCCAGAGACCTTATATCCGCCACTGCCAAATTTCCCACCTGCATGAAGAACAGTAAGAACTGTTTCGAGAGCACTTTTACCTGTTCTCGGATGAATATCTGTAGGTATACCCCTTCCATTGTCTGAAATCAAAGCTGATCCATCTGCTTTGAGGACTATCTCAATATGATCACAATGACCAGCAAGAGCTTCATCTACAGAATTATCGACAACCTCATATACTAAATGATGTAAACCCCTCGGTCCAGTAGAGCCAATATACATACCTGGCCTTTTACGAACAGGTTCTAATCCCTCTAAAACCTGAATCTGCTCTGCGCCATACTCATTTGAGATTTTATTAGATCTTTTTTCCTCACTCATTTAATATAAAAAATAAAAAATAAAAAACTCTTAAAATGTTATTTTTAAAAAGCCTTTAATTAAACTTACCATCGCTATGTGAGAAAGGCTTTAAGTAAGTGCAAAATTTAACCACTTTAATAATAAAGCCAAAATATCTTTTGCATTAAATTAATTATGTTTCTGTCAAAACCATTAGTAATAGTTTTAATTGGACCAACAGCAAGTGGTAAAACTGAACTAGCAATTGATATTGCAAAATACTTTAATCTCAATATACATAATGTTGATTCGAGACAAATATATAAAGGCATGGACATTGGCACAGCTAAACCAACAAAAATACAACAATCACAAATTAGACATTATTTATTAGACATCGTAAAACCCAATAGTCCAATAAACGCAAGACAATTTCAGAATATTGCCACTAAATCGATAAATAAGGAAATACAACAGAAAATAATTCCCTTTCTGGTTGGTGGAAGCGGACTATATATGAACTCAATAATCAAAGGATTCTTCTTACCAGATGTACCTCCACAAAAAAATCTTAGACAACAATTAGAGAAATTGGGACAAAAGCAATGTTGGGATCTATTAAAAATTTGTGATCCTGTCTCAACAGAAAAAATAAATTATGCTGATCGAGTTAGAACGATAAGAGCTTTAGAAGTTTTTTATGTCACAGGACAACCACTATCATCTCAAAAATTCCATAATCCACCGCCATGGAAAATATTAGAGTTAGGATTAGATAGATCAGACTTGAGGGAACGGATCTCCCAAAGAACACAAAATATGTTTAAGTTCGGAATAATAGAGGAGACGAATAATATAATTAATCAATATGGATCAAATCTGCCATTACTAAAAACGATTGGATATAAAGAGGCTAAAGATGTATTAAACGAAGATTTAAAAATTGATAAAGCTATCGAATCAGCAACTACAAAAACTATCCAATTTGCAAAAAGACAAAAAACATGGTTTCGTAATAAGAACAATCCGATTTGGCTTAATAACAAAAACCTGCTAAAAGATGCAATAATTAAAATAGAGTATGCTTTAAGCTAACTTTACAAATAGATCTTATTCATTATTAAAACAAACATTTAAAGAAACTTAATGCCACCACGTCCACGCTTTGATCGCCGCGCTCCTGTTAGAGAGCTCCCAAATATTAATGACCGAATAAAATACCCTCAATTAAGAGTTGTTGATTCAGATGGAAAACAACTTGGAGTGATAGATAGAGTAAAAGCATTAGAAATTGCAAGTCAAAGAGAACTGGATCTAGTTTTAGTCAGCGAGAAAGCGAATCCACCTGTATGTAGGATTATGGATTATGGAAAATATAAATTTGAACAAGAAAAGAAAGCAAAAGAGGCAAGAAAAAAATCACACCAAACGGAAGTTAAAGAAGTAAAAATGAGATACAAGATAGATAAACATGATTATGATGTAAGAATAGGTCAAGCTGTAAGATTTTTAAAATCAGGAGATAAAGTTAAATGTACAGTAATTTTTAGAGGTAGAGAAATTCAGCACTCAAATTTAGCTGAAACTCTACTTTTGAAAATGGCTAATGATTTAGAAGAACAATCAGAGGTTCAACAAAGACCAAAAAGAGAGGGGAGAAACATGATTATGTTTCTCAGCCCCAGAAAAACACCTCTAATAAAAAAAGATGAAGGCTAAAAATCAATTGAACTATGAGAAATTTATAAAAAATTATGACGGATGTTAAAGTGTCACTAGAACACAAAAATTAAATTATCCAGGATTGATCAAAGTGAGATTTAATATCCAACAAGAAAGTGATATTTCAGCCTCTACGCAATTATACAATCAGATTTGCTTTGCAATTGCAGCTAGATATTATCCACCTGGCCATCGACTTCCTAGTACCAGGCAATTAGCAATGCAAACAGGACTTCATAGAAATACTATTAGTAAAGTTTACAGACAACTAGAGTTGGATGGCGTCGTTGAAGCCATTGCAGGATCAGGGATATATGTAAGGGACAATCTAAAAAAAAGAGAATTTAAAAAATCCTTCAATTCAAAAAATAATCTTAATAAGCTCCCCGATCAAGAGGCGAAAAAAGCTGTTGATAATTTAATTAAACTTGGGTGCACTCTTCAAGAAACAAGAAAAATTTTGACTAATGAAATTGATTGGCGTATAAAATGTGGCGCAAGAATATTAGTTAGCACCCCTCGCGAAGATATAGGCGCTTCAATGTTAATTGCAGAAGATCTTGCCCCCAAGGTCAACGTTCCTGTAGAGGTTGTGCCCATGGAAGAATTAGAAAAGGTTCTTTGCAACTCTAATAGTGGCACAATTGTTACAAGCCGCTACTTTTTACAACCATTAGAACAATTAGCAAAAAACCATAACGTTAGAGCAATTGCAGTTGATTTAAGCGACTTTCAGAAAGAATTAAAAATAATTAAAGAATTCAAAGAAGGAAGTTGTGTCGGTATCGTAAGTATCAGCCCTGGTTTGTTAAGAGCTGCGGAAATCATAATACACAGTTTGAGAGGAAGTGAAGTTCTTATTATGACTGCTATAGCTGATAACAATAGTAGATTATTAGCACTTTTAAAAGCCTCAACTCATATAATTTGTGACGGCCCTAGCTTATCAGTCGTTGAAAATACTCTCATAAAAAATCGTTCTCAATTAATGAGAGTCCCCAAAATAGTATGTTCAAAAAATTATTTAAGTATTGAAACAATAAATCAGTTAAGAACAGAGATAGGAGTGATTAATTAACTTATTATGTTCAAAACGTTTAGATCAGATATTGAGATAATCAGGGAGAGAGATCCTGCTGCAAGAGGAATATTAGAAATTTTTCTTTGTTATCCTGGTTTTCAATCAATCGTCATACATAGATTTACCCACAAGTTATGGAAATTAAAATTACCATTAGTTCCTAGATTATTAAGCCACATAAATAGATTATTCACTGGAATAGAAATTCATCCTGGTGCAAAAATTGGCAAAAAAGTTTTTATTGATCATGGAATGGGTGTTGTAATTGGAGAAACTGCTGTAATTGGAAATAATTGCTTGCTTTATCAAGGCGTGACACTAGGTGGAACTGGTAAAAGTCATGGCAAAAGACATCCAACATTAAAGGAAAATGTTGTAATAGGAGCAGGTGCAAAAGTGCTAGGTAACATAATAGTTGGAGCCAATACTCGTGTTGGAGCTGGTTCTGTAGTTGTTCGCAATGTTGAAGAAAATAGTACTGTAGTTGGAGTCCCAGGCAGAGTAGTTCATCAAAGTGGAGTAAAAGTTAATCCACTAGCTCACTCTGCATTACCGGATGCTGAAGCTAATGTAATTAAAAATCTAATGGATAGAATTGACCAGCTTGAGACTCAAATTCTCAAATTACAAAAAACTCTTCAAAGCCTAGCAAATTCAGAATCTATTGAGATTTCTAAGGTTGGTGATGCACAAAATCTTAAAGACAAGGAAATAATAGAATTTCTAGGAGATAATTAAAATTGCACTAAATTCAACTCTCTTTCTCATTTTTAGGTTGAAACATAAACATTGAATAAATAACATTCCTTCTCATATTTGTCATCATTTCCAAAAACATATCATAACCTTCATTTTTATATTCAATTAGAGGATCTTTTTGACCATAACCTCTTAATCCTACAGATTCTCGTAGTGAATCCATAGACTGGAGATGTTCTCGCCATAAATTATCAATTTGTTGAAGAATAAAGAACCTTTCAGCTTCTCTCATTAAACCCGGTCTATATTGCTCTATCTGAACTTCCTTCATATCATAAGCAATCCTCAACTGCTCTTGAAGGTAATTTTTTAATTCCTCTACAGATAATAAGCTTACATCAGTTTTTTTGAGATCACTCAATAGATAAATAAATTCTTTTACTTTAGATAGCAATTGATCAATATCCCACTCTTCTGGAGGTAAGTCAGGATTAATATAGGCTTCTACAATTTCTTCCATTGTTCTTTCTCCATAGCCTATAACTTGTCTTTTTAAATCAGATCCCCTTAATACTCTTAGTCGCTCATTATAAACTGCTTTTCTTTGATTATTCATTACTTCATCATATTCAAAAACCTGCTTTCTAATATCATAATAATAAGTCTCAACTTTCTTTTGAGCACTTTCTAATGATCTAGTCAACATTCCTGATTCAATAGGCATATCTTCATCGACCCTAAATGCGTTCATTAAATTTGCGACCCTATCACCTCCAAATATCCTTAATAAATTATCTTCTAAGGACAAAAAGAACCTGGTACTGCCAAGATCACCTTGCCTACCTGCTCGACCTCTAAGTTGATTATCAACTCTCCTTGACTCATGTCTTTCAGTACCAATAACATGAAGACCCCCTGCATTTCTAACATTTTCCTCTTCATTAATCAAAACTTTTTCGTATTCGTTTTTCACATCTGATAAAGCATCCCTTAAACTTTTTATAAGTTTATCCTCAGTTGGTGCTTTTTCAGCAGCGGTTGCAATTTTATCGTCTAACTCCAAAACTGTTAAGGTTCTATCGCCCCAATTCTTTACAAGATCTTTTGATAACGAAGATATTTTTCTCGTAATATCCTCACCTAACTGACAAGGATAAAGACTTGTCGTAACGCTTTTAGCGTTCTTTTTAGGGCTTGAATCAACTTTTGCAGAAAAACCTCCTTTAGATTTAGAACTTCTTTGTTGAGGTATTGGAGGTTTATGCTCATTATCTGGTTTAACAAGTAAAGGTATTAAAGTTTCTCTTAATTTAAGCCTTGCCATATAATCGCTATTACCACCAAGAATAATATCAGTACCTCTTCCAGCCATATTTGTGGCAATAGTTACAGCTCCCGATCTGCCGGCCTGAGCTACAATTTCCGCTTCACGTTCAACATTTTCTGGCTTGGCATTTAATAAGTTATGCGGGATTTGCTGTTCGAATAAAAGAGAACTCAATAATTCACTTTTTTCAACACTAGTGGTACCAACTAAAACCGGCCTCCCTTTCCTATGGATTTCTGCTGTTTCATTTGCGACCGCCTTCCATTTTCCTAATTCTGTTTTAAAAACCTGATCAGGCCAATCTTCTCTTTTCCTAATTTGATTGGTTGGTACTACTGTTGACTCTAATTTGTAGGTTTTTTCAAATTCTACCTCTTCAGTTTTAGCAGTCCCTGTCATACCAGCTAAACCTGGATATAAAAGGAAAAAGTTCTGATAAGTTATAGATGCTAATGTTTGGGTTTCAGGCTGAATCTTAAGACCTTCTTTTGCCTCAATTGCCTGATGTTGACCATCGCTCCATCTTCTTCCTGGCATAACCCTTCCTGTAAATTCATCAACTATTACTGCTTCTTCTTTTTTAATAATGTAATTTACATCTTTAATAAATAACTCTTTAGCCTTTAAAGCATTAGTAATATAATGAGCCCATGGATCTTTGGGATCGTACAAATCATTAACCTTCAAAGATTCCTCACATTTAGCAAATCCCTGATCAGTCAATATACAGCTGCGCTGCTTTTCATCCACTTCATAATCCCCCTCAGGATCAACCCCATCCTTACTCAATTCCTTTGCTTTAATGAGAGATAATGCTAATTCTGCAGCTTTTTGATATTTTTCTTGCGGCCTCTCAATCTGACCAGATATTATCAGAGGTGTCCTCGCTTCATCAATTAAAATTGAATCCACTTCATCTATAACGCAGTAATTAAATTTTCTTTGAACTACTTCATTAATATCAGTAGACATATTATCTCTTAAGTAGTCAAATCCAAGCTCGGAATTCGTGGCATAAGTTATGTCACATGCATAATTTTTTTTCCTTTCAGAGGGGCTCATATCTTGCTGAATTAGACCAACTGATAATCCTAAAAATCTATGAACTTGCCCCATCCACTCAGCATCTCTTCGCGCTAAATAATCATTTACTGTAACAACATGCACACCTTTTCCAGTTAAAGCATTTAAATAACATGGCAATGTTGCAACGAGAGTTTTACCTTCACCAGTTTTCATCTCTGCAATTTGCCCCTCATGCAGAACCATTCCACCTATCAGTTGAACATCAAAATGGCGCATTTCTAAGACTCTTTTACTGGCTTCTCTAACAATTGCAAAAGCTTTTGGCAGTATTTCTTCAATTAATTCCTTCTGCTTTTTAACATTCAATTCTGATGAAATCTTTGATTTAAGATTTTGAGTTTCATTTCGAAGTTCTTGATCAGTTAATTTTGAAACTTCTTCTTCCAATAAGTTTATTTCTTCAACTATTGGTTGAAATC
>MDSV01067565.1_pt1 | contig 10097 bp, 10 predicted proteins | sample 810851 | NCBI WGS metagenome assembly MDSV01 (sample SAMN05326640, study PRJNA326480) | marine metagenome | isolation source: seawater | place: Atlantic Ocean: North East | collected 2012
AGAATAAACTTGTAACACATACCATTGATGTTCCATTTATATAAGCCTTACGAAGTAATTGATGTTGTAATGTAGAGAAGCAAAAAATCTAACAGCCAAAAAAAGATGCCTAAAACTAAAACAAACATAAAGACAGTGAGTGTGGTTTGAATAGTTTCTTGCTTTGTCGGCCAAACTACTTTCCTCATTTCTACTCTAGAACCTTGAATAAAATCCCAAAATATTATTCCTCTCTGTGTACTAAAAAATATCACTAAAGACAAAATCACAGAAAATATAACTACCAGTACCCTTATCAGTACTGATAATTCTGCAAAGTAGTAAAAACTAAACACAGACGACAGCAGAATAGCAACAGCTGATGCCATCTTTAATGTGTCTAAGGTCGAACTAATTTCTTTATTACTTAATTCTGTCACACTTCTTCTCGTTTTGTGGCAGGCCAGGAGGGACTTGAACCCCCAACCTGCGGTTTTGGAGACCGCCGCTCTACCAGTTGAGCTACTGGCCTAAGTCAGTTATTCAATAATTTTTGTTACAACTCCTGAACCAACTGTTCTTCCACCTTCTCGGATAGAAAATCTTAGTGATTCCTCCATAGCTATCGGCGCGATTAGCTCGACAGTTATATGTGTGTCATCACCTGGCATTACCATCTCAGTTCCTTCAGGAAGCGTGACAGCACCAGTAACATCAGTTGTTCTGAAATAAAATTGTGGTCTGTAACCATTGAAAAACGGCTTATGCCTTCCGCCTTCCTCTTTAGTCAAAGCATATACATCAGCCTCAAACTTAACATGTGGGTTAATGCTCTTTGGCTTTGCAAGCACTTGGCCACGTTCAACTTCTTCACGAGCTGTGCCTCGAAGTAGAACACCAACATTATCGCCAGCTTGACCTTGGTCTAGAAGTTTTCTAAACATTTCGACACCTGTACAAACAGTTGTTTGAGTATCCTTAATGCCAACAATTTCTATCTCATCGTTAACTTTTACAACACCTCTTTCAACTCTGCCTGTAACTACAGTACCTCGACCAGAAATTGAGAAAACATCTTCAATAGGCATTAGGAAATCACCATCAATAGCTCTCTCTGGCTCAGGGAAGTATTCATCCATAGTTGCAACCAGTTTTTCTACAGCCTCTATTCCTACATCACTTGTATCACCTTCAAGAGCTTTCAAAGCACTTCCTGATATAATAGGAATATTGTCTCCATCAAAGTCATACATGGAGAGTAATTCTCTAACTTCCATCTCAACAAGCTCAACAAGCTCAGCATCATCAACTTGGTCTGCCTTATTCAGGAAAACTACAATATTAGGAACACCTACGTTTCTTGCCAATAGAATGTGCTCTCTAGTCTGAGGCATTGGTCCATCGGCAGCTGAGACGACAAGGATTGCTCCGTCCATCTGAGCAGCACCGGTAATCATGTTCTTAACATAATCAGCATGACCAGGGCAATCTACGTGGGCATAATGTCTGCCTTCACTCTCATATTCAACATGCGCAGTTGCTATAGTGATTCCTCTTTCCTTTTCTTCAGGTGCATTATCAATATCTTCAAATGCTGAAGCATCACCACCAAACTTCTCAGCCATACATTTAGTTAGTGCTGCGGTTAATGTAGTTTTACCATGATCGACATGACCAATAGTACCTACATTGATATGTGGTTTTGTGCGTTCAAATTTTTCTTTAGCCATAATTATTAACTCCCAATTAACTAAAATTAAACAAATACAATGAAACTTTCGGAGCCCACAACCGGAGTTGAACCGGTGACCTCTTCCTTACCATGGAAGTGCTCTACCTGCTGAGCTATGTGGGCAGGAACACATCCTAAATATTTTGGAGCGGGCGATGGGGATCGAACCCACATCATCAGCTTGGAAGGCTGAGGTTCTACCATTGAACTACGCCCGCGCAAGAAAGATGCGGTCAAACCCGATATTATTTTCATTAAATTAAACATTCTTATCTTATTTTTCTCCAATTTTCTTAGCCTTTATCCACCTTCATAACCCCTTGTTATATATGGTGGAGGGGGTAGGATTCGAACCTACGAAGGCTAAGCCAGCAGATTTACAGTCTGCCCCCGTTGACCGCTTGGGTACCCCTCCGCGGACATAACCCACTATTTTCAGTCTATGACCTATATGTGTCAACAATATTATTTATTTTTTTAGAAAATAAGTGGTGCCGGAAGAGGGAATTGAACCCCCAACCTACTGATTACAAATCAGTTGCTCTGCCAATTGAGCTATTCCGGCTAATTACAATAAGTTATTAATCTCACTAAATTTTCCAGAATTATAAACATTTTGAGTGTGATTTAAAGTTATTCTACTGTTCAATTTGTCCAGAAATAATACGCTTAACGCTTCCACCTTGTTTTATCAATAAAGCTCCTTGTGAATCAATACCCTCATTTACACCTATAATTGAATCATTGCCAGAGTTTATCTTTATTTCCTGATTATAGAAATAATCCAATTCCTTCCATCTTTCTTTTATCTCTTGAATTGAATTTGTGTTAAATCCTTTAATACTTTTTATAATCTCACAAACTAAGACTCCTATAATTTCGCTCCTAGAATATTCGTTATTATCATTAATAGTCTCTAAATCGATAGGATTATAGTTACCTTCGATCAATTTATAGAAGTCATCTGGAAGAGAATAATTTATACCAAGACCAAAATTTGCTATTAAATCACCCTTTTTATTTTGTGAAAGCTCAACCAAAATCCCACCTAACTTACAACCTTGATAATAAAGGTCATTGGGCCATTTAAGTTTTATATCCTCAAAGTTAATTTTCTCTAAACTATTTATTAGCATAACTCCCATATAAACACTCAGACCAAGGGGTATCGATGCTATATTGAGTTTAGAGAAAACAGAGAGACAAATACCTGAGGCAAATGGCGATTGCCAAACTTGGTTACCTCTTCCTCGACCATGCGTTTGATATTCAGCAAGCGATATCTTTACATCACTCCCTTCGACATCTTCTGCATTAAATTCTCTGCTCGTTGTTTCTACAATCTCCTTTATGGACGTGTCTATATTATAAACATCTGAAAACTCTTTGAGATACTCATATATTATTGATTTATCTATATATTCAGAACTTTCTGCTACAGATTTTGTCATTTAAAAAAAGAAACCTTATGTTCAGTTTTATCAAGCATGGAAGCAATATTAGTTCGATGTGTAAACACAATAAACAGAAACAAAAGAAATAAATAAATCAAGAATACATAATCAGAAAATCCAATCGAGAAATAGCCAAATATGAAAAGGGATAAGAATGCTGTAATTGTTGAGAGTCCAACATACCTAAAGAAGAAAAGTGTCCCAATAAATACAATCAAAGGAAGGGTGATTAGAAAAGGATTGATAAACAAGATATTACCTAGCCCAGTTGCGGCACCTTTACCTCCTTTGAAACTAAACCAAACTGGATAACAATGCCCTAATAAAGAAGCAAAACTGGAAAAGTAAAGATAAAGATCTATATTGAGATCAAGAGGGTTGTTAGTATTAGTTATTAGTACTTGGGTAAAATAAAGTGCCAAGAATCCTTTCAAGCAATCAATAATAAAAACTAAAACACCAGATTTAATCCCGATGACTCTTAAAACATTTGTGGCTCCTGCATTACCACTTCCCTTAGTTCTTATATCTAAGCCCTGTAGCTTGCTGATAATAAGCCCGCCATTTACAGACCCAATAAGGTAAGAATATAAAATTATAATTCCAAGAAGTAACATAAGATTAAATTAATTTTGTTGATTCTCCGACCTAATAGTAATCATCATAGCTAAAAGTACGCTAACTATCCCCAATAATTCGATTGGTAAAATAATTTTCTGAAAGATTAAAATTTCCCAAACATATGAAAGTATGGGCTGTGTAAGCAATATGATTCCAGCAGAAACAGCTGTGATTTTCTGGAGTCCATTAAGTATAAAAAACCATCCTAAGACATGTGAAAAAATGCTATAGGAAATCATCCAAAAAAGATTACTGGATCCATTGATGCTTAAAGATTCTTGCTCAACTGTTGAGTATAAAAAAAGTAACCCGGCGGAAACGATTGAAACAAACATCAAATTAAAAATTGGGTCAGAGTTAACTTTTGCATTGTGGTCAATGCTCTTCATAGAGATGATATAGCCCGCGTATGATGCAGCTGTTAAAAGCCCAAATAATACACCTAATTTATAGTTGTAACCTGATATCTCCCAGTTGTTTCCTGTAATAAGAAATAAACCCAATAACCCTAAAAATATTGCAAAGATCTGAATTTTTTGTGTTTTCTGATTAAAAAACAGTAAAGCCAAGAACGGTAAAATTAATATTTGGAAATTCACCAAAAGAGTCGATAAGCCAGGCCCTACATAAATAATAGATCTGTGCCAAAACCAAAGATCTAAACTAAAAAAAATACCTCCAAAAATTATATATATAGAGATTTTTTTATTGAATGGATTCTCTTTGTACTTGAGCAAATAAATGATTACTAAAACTATACTTCCAATAAATACTCTATAAAAACCACTGACCGTAGGTTCTAAGTCAGCCAATTTGACAAAAACTGGAGAAAAACTTATTAATACAGCGCCTAACATAACGCTAAGTGAACCTTTTGTTGGGTTATTCATAATTAAATGATTACATTTTCTGAAGAAAGATCTCAGCGATCATACATCTAGCACTTCCGCCCCCAAATTTTTCAATTGTATCTAATGGAATCGGGACGATTGTGGAGACACTATTAATTAGATCAATTTGTGTTGTATTTAAAGATTGATATCCCGAATCTGACATAATCAAATGTGATTTTCCTTCTGAATTAATAACTTCCATAACATTCCCAGCAAATTGATTCATTTGATCTATTGATATCTCAATAATTTTTCTTTCTGATTTGCCCATAGACTCTTTAACTAGCCTAATATCTTTCTTATTCTTTATGGATTCGCTACAAAAGAAACCAGTTTCCTTACCCAAACTCATCATGACATTTGTATGGTAAATTGGATAATCATCATCCAAAGCATCAAACACCACGGGAGTATAATTTAACTCTTTGCAAAAAACCTCCAAAGCTACTCTAGATGTCCTTGTAGACTTACATGCAAATGCAATCTTATTAACACGATCTAAAACCATACTTCCAGTCCCTTCAAGAAAAAGATTGTCTTTTTCCATGTAACTAAGATCAATGATTCGTTCAATCTTAAATGATTGATATTCCTCAAGATATTTAAGGATATCATGCCTTTTTTCACTTCTCCTTGAAGACGCCATCATAGGATAGAGAACGACAGAATTATTCTGGTGAAAAGTGACCCAATTATTTGGAAAAACTGCGTCTGTATTATTTAATTCTTTAATGTCATCAACATCAATAATAGTTATTTGGTGATCTCTTAAAATTTTGATCATATTGTCAAACTCTTTAACCGCTAGAGACTGGATTATTTCCTGCGAGTCGTTTTCATTAAGGGTGAGTTGAAATTTATTCGTTTCTTGAGTTTCAGTATTACTTGAAAAGTTAGCCGGCCTGACCATTAATAACTGAGATGTAACTTGCTTATACATGAGAATGAAGAATTTACGATGTTAATCTATTTTTATTTTAGCCCCATTCTAGCCGTCAACTAGATGATCTTGTCTTTAATTTGGCCCAGTAGTCATCCAACTCACGTTTCACAGTTGGTCCGAGCAAATACAACGCTAACATATTGGCAAGCGCCATCGCAAAAATCATTGCATCAGAAAAATCCAGAACAGCATCAAGCTGCACAGTGCAACCAACAACCACAAATAAACAAAACACCATGTTATAAATTCTTTTGGTTCCTGATTTTGAACCAAACATATAAACAAAGCCCTCCAACCCATAATAAGACCAAGAAATCATGGTCGAATACGCGAACAACATCACCACAAGAGCAAGAACACTTGGAAACCAAGGTATAACGCTGGCAAATGCACTGGACGTCAACTCTACCCCACGGATCGTTCCTTCGTTCAGCATCGCAGGATCATAGACAGTTAAAATGATAACTAGAGCAGTAATTGTGCACACAACAACGGTATCAATAAATGGCTCTAGCATTGCCACAAACCCTTGTGTCAAAGGCTCATCAGTTTTAACCGTTGCATGTGCAATAGCTGATGACCCAATGCCTGCTTCATTGGAGAAAGCCGCACGGCGGAAACCCAAAATAAGGACTGCGATTATGCCACCAGTGACACCCTCAGGACTAAAAGCATTAGTGACAATCGCTGAGATAGCGGAAGGAATCTCAGAAAAATTAGCCCCAATAACCACCAATGCTGTGCCGACATACAACAATGCCATAAAAGGCACAAGTTTTGAGGTGACTTTGGCAATACTTTTAATTCCACCAATGATGACAAGTCCAGTTAAGAAGGCCAAGATCGATCCAAACAACCATCCACGACTTCCAAAAAAACCCTCAGCGCCACCAGTGACACTGACAAATTGAACATACGCTTGATTGGCTTGAAACATGCATCCAACTCCAAGAGAACCAACAACAATACATACAGCATAATACCAGGCCATCACCTTACCCATACGAGGCATATTTTTTTCAGCCAGCCCTTTGTCCATATAATACATAGGCCCACCAGACACAGAGCCATCTGCATTGACTTGACGATATTTAACTCCCAGAGTACATTCAACAAATTTAGACGCCATACCTAAAAACCCTGCAACAATGAGCCAGAAAGCAGCCCCTGGGCCACCAATGGATATCGCAACAGCAACATGTGTGACATTACCAACGCCCACGGTTCCGGAAACTGCGGTTGCTAGTGCTTGGAAATGAGAGATTTCTCCAGATGCTGTGTCTGTTTTATCTTCTTTTCCAAGAACAATCCGAATCGCATGAGTAAAACCACGAATATTAATAAGTCGTAGATAAAAGGTAAAATACAAAGCGCCTGCGATAAGCCAGACCACGATTAAAGGGAGTTGTGACTCCCCGATTGGAACAGAATAAAAAACTAAATCATTAAATCCTGATGCAATTGGCTTAAATGCGTCGTTAATTGTTTTATCAATGCTAGTCATAAATACTCTCTCATTAATTCCTATGGGAAGCATATATTGAGGCCAAAGCTGCCGATGCGAGTCTTGCCTCCGGTGGATCTGAACGAGAGGTAAGCATAATAGGTACTTTCATGCCAAGCACCAAACCAGCAGCAGTGGCACTCATGGAATAAACCATTTGCTTAAACAACATATTTCCGGCCTCCAAATTGGGCACAATCAACACGTCTGCCTTACCTGCAACTTCATTTTTCACGCCCTTAATCATTGCTGCCTGTTTTGAGATGGCTACATCCAAAGCCATTGGTCCGGCAATTTCAGCTCCAGATAAAGCGACATTTCCAGCTTCTTTAACAATCTCAATAGCATCCATGCTGGAAGGCATTTCAGACGTTGCTATTTCAGTTCCAGAAATCAATGCAATTCGTGGTTTAGAATTTCCAAGTGCATGCATGAGTTCTGTAACATTACGAATAATTTCAATTTTCTGCTTCACACGAGGTAAAACATTAAGAACAGCATCAGTTATACAAATACTATGTTCATGTCCTGGTACAGTCATATAAAAAGCGTGGCTGGGGCGTCTCTTTAAGCGAATCCCTTGTTTTCTTTTTAAGGCCTCGTGCATCAAAATTTCTGTGTGAATATGGCCTTTCATTAATGCAGAAACCTCTCCACTCTGAGCTTTGCCCACACTGATTTTTGCTGCCTCTATTTCACTCCCAGCATGAATGACAGTAAATTTTTCTACGTCCCAATGGATTGCAGTTGCTATGGAATTAATGGCATTAGAATCACCAATCAATGTCGGTTCAATTAGATTGTGCTCTGTTGCTAATTTGGCGCTCTTCATTACCGTTGCTGTTTCAGCATTAACGATAGCCGTTCTTAGTGGCGTTAATTGCTCAGCTTGGGTTAACAAGTTTGATGGGCATTCAAAAAGTCTAGAGCTCAACATGAAGCGTTCACTGACTTAAACGTACTTTTTGTATTTTTTCAGATAACGAACTGGTTTTGATAAGGCGTCACGCCGAAATGGATCACCCAATTCTTGGGTACACATAATTTCTATGACAGTCGTTTTTTGATCATTCATCTGTGCATCTATAGCAGAGTTTAGAGCTGATCCAACCTCTCCAAGCTGATTAACCGTAATACCTTCAGCTCCCATTGCTCGAGCAATATTAGCAAAACTTTGGTTATCCAGCTCTCCGGCTATGAAGCGTTGATTGTAAAAGTCCACTTGATTTTTTTTCTCTGCCCCCCATTGACCGTTATTAAAAACAACAGCTGTTACCGGTATTCCTTCACGCACACAGGTCATGACCTCTCCCATACTCATACCCCATGCTCCATCTCCAGCATAGGCAATAGCAGGTCTATTGGGAGCAGCAACCTTGGCGCCTATAATTGTTGGGAAAGCATAACCACAATTACCAAAACTCATTGCAGCAAAGAAGCTGCGTGGTTTTTCAAAACGTAGATAACTGTTGGCAACGGAATTAATATTGCCAATATCGGTTGAAACCATAACATCTTTGGGCATTGCTTTTTCAAGTTCACGTAAAACTTGGCGAGGATGAAGATAACCCTCACCGGCTTTTTTTATTGCCTCTTCACTAAAGTCGTCTGTCTCATGGATCCATTCATCGAGTTCCTGCTCCCACTCTTTCTTAGCAACAGCAATTTTTGTTGCTCGATCTTTTTTATTTATATCGCTTGCCAGACTCATACCCTTAAGTCTACGAAGCAGGGCTTCAGCCGATGCCTTAGCGTCACCACAAATACCCACAGAGATTTTCTTCACCAATCCCAGCATTTTATGATCGGCATCCACCTGAATGATTTTGGCATTGCTTGGCCAATAATCTAGACCGTATTGCGGCAATGTTCCAAATGGTCCAAGACGAGTGCCGAGTGCCAATACTACATCAGCCTGACTAATGAGTCGCATGCCTGCCTTTGAGCCCTGATAACCAAGTGGCCCACACCAAAGCGGATGGCTTGCAGGAAAAGAATCATTGTGCAAATAGCTATTGACTACCGGAGAGCCAAGACGTTCTGCTAATAACTCACAAGCATCCACACCACCAGCATTGACAACACCGCCTCCTGAAACAATCACTGGAAACTTAGCCTTAGCAAGCAAAGTTGTTGCTTCATCAAGTGTTTGTTCGCCGCCAGGACCTCGGTCAAGATGAATAGGCTCAGGAATATCGACATCAATTTCACCATAGAATAGATCTCTGGGAATATTGATTTGTGTAGGTCCCATTTCTGAGAGTGCTCGATCAAAACACCTACTGGTAAATTCTGCCATCCGATTCGAGTTATTTAAATGTACTTGGTACTTGGTGAATTCCTGAAACATGGGTAGTTGGTTTGCCTCCTGAAACCCACCCAAACCAATTCCCATGGTTCCTGTTTCTGGAGTAACAATGACCACCGGTGAATGTGCCCAGAATGCAGCCGCAATACCCGTGACACAGTTGCTAATCCCTGGACCATTTTGTCCTATACATACACCCTGTTTGCCACTAACACGAGAGTAACCGTCAGCCATATGTGCAGCGCCTTGTTCGTGTACTACAGAAATAAAACGAATACCGGCAGGCTCAAAAATATCCATAGCATCCATAAACGCGGAGCCCATAATTCCAAATATTTCTGTTACACCATGAGCAGCCATGGTTTCAACAAAAGCCTCACTGGGAGTCATACGAGCCATATTTTCTTCCTCTATGATTTTAGGTTGAATTTTTCATTTATTAACTATAACAAACCTAAAAAAAAACGAAGATGATTATAAATCATCTTCGTTCTAAAAATAGCCCTGGCAATGTCCTACTCTCACATAAGGAAACCCTATACTACCATCGGCGCTGTGCATCTTCACTTCCGAGTTCGGAAAGGGATCGGGTGGTACCTACACGCTATTGTCACCAGGAAAAAAGAATTTAGCTTAACAGTACACTGTTGTAAAGTTATTTGA
>MDSV01245462.1_pt1 | contig 10097 bp, 10 predicted proteins | sample 810851 | NCBI WGS metagenome assembly MDSV01 (sample SAMN05326640, study PRJNA326480) | marine metagenome | isolation source: seawater | place: Atlantic Ocean: North East | collected 2012
AAAATCCACCATATAATTGGCAGAGGTGCTGTTTTATACTATTATAATTTTAAATATACAACTATTAAATTTCAATTATATTATAAGATATTTATTATTTTATGCGTGCAATTTTATTTCCAGGGCAAGGTTCGCAGTTCATTGGAATGGGATCTGATTTTTATAAAAAATTTGATTTGGTAAAAAAAAATTTTTCATTAGTCGATGAAACTTTAGGATTTGCTTTATCAAAAATTATATTAGAAGGACCTATTGAGAAACTGCAGCTTACTGAAAATACTCAGCCAGCAATAATGACACTAGGAGTTAGTATATTTAACGTACTCAATCAAGAGTATGGACTAGATTTAAATAAATCAAAATTTTTTGCAGGACATTCTTTGGGAGAATATACTGCTCTTGTTTGTGCGGGCTCACTCAGTTTAGATAAAGCTGCTTATTTATTAAAGGAAAGAGGAAAATCAATGCAAGATTCAGTTTCTGGAAAGTCAGGCGCCATGTTAGCAATTTTAGGTATGAACATAGATGAAGTAGAAAATGAAATTAATTCTTTTTCTAAATATGGAATTTGTGAAATTTCAAATGATAATAGTAATTCTCAAATTGTTATTAGCGGTGATAAAGAGGTTATTAAAAAATTTAATGAAAATTTAAAAAAGAAAAAGAAAAAGGGCATACCTTTGCCTGTGAGCGCTCCTTTCCATTGCTCATTAATGAAAAAGGCTGCTCAAGAAATGGCTGAAAAAATTAATAAAACTAATTTTTCAAAACCTTCTCCAAGCATTATTAGTAATGTTACAGCTAAAGAAGAAAACGATATAAACAAAATTAAGCCATTATTAATTGATCAAATTACTTCAAGAGTTAGATGGAGAGAAAGCATAAATTATATGATTGAAAAAGGAGTTACCAGCTTTTTGGAAATTGGGCCAGGCAAAGTGTTGTCAGGTCTTGTAAAAAAAATTAACTCAGATGTTGAAATTTCAAATATAAACTCTATAGAGGATATTAAGAAATGATTGATTTTAAAAATAAAAATATATTAATTACTGGAGCAAGCGGAGGTATAGGCAATGAATTAGTTAAGAAATTTGTATCTCTGGGAGGCAATGTTCTTGGAACTGGAACAAAGACAGAAAAATTAGATTTACTTAAAAAAAAATATCCAAATATAAAAGTTAAAAAATTTGATGTTATAGACCATTCAAGAATTGAAGAGTTTATTGACAATGTTACTCTTGAGCTAGGTGGTTTAGATATTTTAATTAATAATGCTGGAACTAATATGGACAACCTCTCTTTAAGAATGAAAGATGAAGAATGGAAAAAAGTGATCGATGTTAATTTGACTTCAACTTTTTTATTAGCAAAAAGCGCAATTAAAAAAATGTTAAAAAATAAATTTGGCAGAATAATAAACATTACTTCAATTGTGGGACATACAGGAAATTTAGGACAGGCAAATTATTCAGCTTCTAAATCAGGAATTGTAGGAATGTCAAAAAGTCTGGCTATTGAATATGCAAAAAAAAATATCACAATTAATTGTGTATCACCTGGATTTATTCAGTCTGATATGACATTGAATATAGCTGAGAAGGTTAAATTATATTTAACATCAAGGATTCCCATGGGAAGACTTGGAACCGGAGAGGATGTGTCAAATTGTGTAGCTTTTTTATCTTCTACAGAAGCCTCTTATATAACTGGTGAAACTATACATGTTAATGGCGGTATGTATATGTCTTGACAAAATTCATTAATAAATTTAAGAAACAATAAATCAAAATAAGGAATTTACTAATGGCAAATAAAGATATAGCAGATAAAGTTAAAAAGATGGTCGTTGACCATTTAGGTGTAGAAGAATCAAAAGTTACGGACGAAGCAAATTTTATTGATGATCTTGGCGCAGACAGTTTAGATACAGTAGAACTTGTTATGGCTTTTGAAGAAGAATTTGGATCAGAAATTTCTGATAGTGATGCAGAAAAAATTCTTACAGTTGGTGACGCTATAAAATTTATCGAAAGCAAAGCTGCTTAATAAATTTTATTAAAACGTCTAACTAGTAAATTTATAATGGTGATAGATAAAAAGGGCATGATGTTTGTGTTGTCATCGCCTTCAGGTGTAGGAAAAACCACTTTAACTAAAAAGCTTGCAGAAAATAATTCTCAGTTTGCAATTTCAATTTCACACACTACAAGAAAACCAAGGCCAAATGAAATCGATGGAAAAGATTATCACTTTGTAACTTCTAAAGAATTTAATGATTTAATTAAAAAAAATGATTTTTATGAATATGCTGAAATTTTTGATAACTATTATGGAACTCATAAAAAAACAGTAAATGAACTATTATCTAAAAATAAAGATGTTTTATTCGACATTGATTGGCAAGGGACAAAACAATTAAAAAAAATTAAAGATCTCAATATTGTCACTATTTTTATTTTACCGCCCAATATCAAAATTTTAAAAGATAGATTGCTAAACCGTCATGAGGGTCAAGAAAAATTAATTGAAAAAAGGATGAATAAATTTAACGAGGAAATTTCCCATTGGAAAGAGTATAACTATGTAGTTACTAATGATGATCTCGATAAATGTTATGAAAAAATAAAAAATATTATAATTTCAGAAAAAAAAGGTATAAGAGAAAATTTAGATCATACAAAAATAAAAAGAAAAATCGAAGAATTAATAAAGTAATTTCTCATATTGCGCAGTAATTCTATAAAAAATTTCATTATTTAATTCCTCAGGTCGTTTTTTTAAATCGATATTTAAATCATTTAACAAGAATAATTTTGACTTAAATAATTTTTTTAAATTTTTATTAATCATTTTTCTTCTATTTGAAAATAAAATTTGAGTTATTTTTTCAAGATTTTTTGGGTTCTTTAAATGAAAAAAATTATTTTTTTTTGGTTTAAAAGAAAGGATTGTAGAATTTACATTAGGTTTAGGAAAAAAACAGTTATTGGATACATTAAAATGTTTTTTAATATCTAATCTCCAATTTGATAAAACTGTTAATCTACTAAATTCTTTTGTATTAGGTTTTGCAATGATTCTATCTGCTACTTCTTTTTGAAACATAAATATTAAATGCTCATACCATGGAGGCCACTTTTTCAACGTAATTAATGAAGCTAATATTTGAGTAGAGATATTATAAGGAAGATTTCCGTAGACTAATAAATTATTATTTAAATTTCTATTTTTAATTACTTCAAAAATATCATCATTAATTACTTCTATATTTTTTTTGTTTTGGAATTTTTTTATTAATAAAAAAGATAATTTTTTATCTTTTTCAATTGTTAAAATTTTTTTTGGATTCATAGAAAGAATAGCTTCAGTTAGATTGCCATAACCTGGTCCTATTTCTAGCACAGATTTATTTTTATTAATATTTCCGATTTTAATTATTTTATCTATTATATTTTTATCAATTAAAAAATTTTGACCTAAACTTTTTTTTGGATTACTTTCAATCTTCATAAATTATTTAACTAAATTAAAAAATTTAATAGATTCTATCAAACTACTTGGATTTGCAATTTTTTTACCTATTATATCTTGACCAATACCATGATCTGGAGAAATTCTTATGTAAGGAAGACCTAAAGTTAAATTTATAGCTTTAAATTCATATAAAGCTTTAAATGGAGTTAAAACTTGGTCATGATACATTCCAATTAATACATCAAATTTATATTTTTTAAAAACCATGAAGCTTGTGTCTGGAGCAACAGGTCCTTTTATTTTTATTTTTTGTTTTTTTAATTTATTTATTGCTTTATCTATATTTTTTTTAATTTTAGATTTTTTCGAGGTATAATAATTATGAGGATTTAATCCGAGAAGTGCAAAATTAGGTTTTTTATAAAAATATTTTTTATAGAAGTTATTTATAGTTTTTACTTTATTAACAATTTCTGAACTGTTTATTTTTTTGCTTACTTGATCAATGGGAATATGTTTTGTTATTGGTGATACAGATAATTTATTATTAAAAATTAACATCACTCCATCGTTTTTTATATTTTCTTTTTTTGATAAATATTCTGTTATTCCTTGATATTTGTTTTTAAATAAAAATTCTTTAGAAATTGGACAATTTATAAATCCTATAATTCTTTTGTTGTTAGCCAATTTTGAAGCTACATCCAAGCATTTAAAAATATACATGTTTGATTTAGTAGATAAATTTTCAAATGGTTTTTTTTGATTATATTTTATATCATATACCGGTAATTGATTTTTTAATAAATCTTTAATTTTAAAATTATTATCAATTTTTTTGATTTTTATATTATATTTTAATTTTTTCATCTGTGAATTCAGTATTTGAATACTGCCAATAATAAAAAAGGGTACATGCTTATATTTTTTTTTAGACTTCCAACTTTTAAAAATAATTTCAGAAGAAATACTATTAGGTTCTCCGGCAATTATAGCTATTGGTTTTTTCATTTAAAAAATTTTATTGAAACTGACCTTCTAACTTTATCATAATGCGACATTGAATGCATATTCAGTATTTTAGACTTTTCCGCATTTATCAGTTCATTTTTTATTTCTTCTAAACTAATTTTTTGTTTAATTTTTCTTTTATCTCTTACTTTGAAAATTAAAATACCATTACCCAGCATAACTGGAGAAGAAAGCGTTCCTTTTGGAGTTTTTATTAATTCAAATTTTATATCATCGGAAATAACATTTTCATTTATCCAACCTAAATCTCCCCCTTTCAATGCAGACTCTGATATACTCAAACCCCTTGCTACCGATTCAAAGCCTTCAATTTCAATTTTACTTTTTAATTCTTGAATTTTAGAATCTAATTCTTCATCTGCTACATTTGGAATCACAATTTCTGAAATTAAGTATTCATCAATTTCATTTTTATTTTGATTAAGCCTTAATTGATCTTCTATTTCCGCTTGATTAATATTGAGGTTATGCTTATATATTTCAAAAATTAAACTATTCCAGTAAAGCTCAGTTTTTATTTGATCTTCTATTTTAGAAAAATCCAATTCATTTGATTCGCATAAATTTTTTAGTGTATTTACGTCCAAAAATATATTGCTAGCTAATCTAGCCAATTCTTTTTGCAAATCTACTTCATTAAATTTAAAAAAATTATGTCTCTCAAGCTCTATTTTTTTAATTGTTCTTTTTATAGTAGATCTTACAGCTAACTCATGTAATTGATTTCTTTGATCATCAGAATAGCTTTGATTATTTAAAATTAATATTATTTTTATTTCATCTACGAGATCGGATTGAGTTATTGCCTTATTTCCTATGGTCATAAACAATGAATCTTTTATTTCAGCATTAACTTTTTGAATACTAATTAATAAAAATAAAATTAGAAAAAATATTTTATTTATCTTTATCACTGTTTAATATAGGGGGTTTTAACGCTGCCAAATGGAACAAAAGTTATTGTAAACATTAATGAGTCTTTAGGCTCAAGATCATCAACATCCTGGTAAAATTCTCTTCTATAAAGTATGCCAGCTGTTAAACAATCGATTCCATATTGATAGCTTAAGTCATAAAGTTCCGTGCTATCAGTTTTAAAATTTTTCTTTGTTTCAAACCCTATTTTATTGTGGTCATTGAAATTTATTGTTAAGCCAGCGCTAGCATAATGTTCCTCACCAATATGTTTTTGTTGTTCTAAATAATCAAGATTAAATTGAACCTTGCCAAAATTTAAAACTGTTGAAACATCATTATAATTAAAATCATTTAAATTATGATCGAGTGCAAATTTATAATCTATATTTCCAATTTCTGAAAAGTTATAATTTATCATACCCACAACATCAGAAGATTTTTGATCAAGAGAGCTTTGTGAAGGCATATTAGAATTTTCTTTATTACTGAAGACTTGACCTAGAGACAGAGAAAGTTTTTCAGTTTCAGAATTACCTTTCTTTTCATTAATATTATAATCAATTCCTAGGATAGCGCTTAATCCATCTTCAACTTCAGAGGTTTTATTCAAAGCATATATGTTTGCATAGTTTAGTGTAGTTCCATCAGACTTTAAATTTCGCATATGTCCAGGGGAATATCTTAACATAAAATTTGGAGAAAAAAGTTTAGAGTATTTAATTCCATCTTTTTTCATAGGAAGAGAGGTTTTATGAGACAAAACACCTTGCAACTCGTTTTGTGTAGTATCATCTTTATACTTTGTTGTATTTTTTGTCTCATAATTAGTATTTTTTATCATTCCCTCTAATGTATTAACAAATCCATTTTTTGTAATTTTACTAAAGGGTGACCAATTTATATTATTAACTAAAAATTTCTTATGTCTGTTAGTTTCGTAATTACTATAGTAAGCATTTGAGCTAAAATCAAAAGCACCCAAAGTATTAGAAAAAAAAGTTTTTCCATAAGTGATATTTGGTAAAATATATTCATATCTCGCCGAATCTTTTACTGTTAAATCTTCAAAAACACTTGCTTTTATATCTATATACATATCTGTTTTATTAAAATTATATGTAATTTCATTTTCCAAATTTGTATTTTCTGAGTCAACTAAAGATGAATTAATTTTGTGTACTCTAAAATAAGTATCATTTGATGTTCGCTGAACTTTTAAATTTAAACTACTATTGTATGAATCGTCCTCTGAAAAATTCAAATCTAATTTTGCAAATATATGATTTCTGGAACCACTAGTTTTCTTTGAAGAGGTATTTCTATACCCTTCATGATAACTTGTATCTAGTGTTAAAAAACCATTTCTAAAAGCTTGTCTGTATTCATTTAAATATAATGCATTTTCATTTGTATAAATTTTTGGTGAAAAAGTAAGATCTTTATTATTTGATATTGCCCAGTAGTACGGAGTAGCCGTACCAGTTCCTAAAGCAGAGCTTAAGGAAAAAATAGGAGGGAGAAAACCAGATTGCCTTTTCACAGTAGGGTCAGGATGAAAAAATCTTGGAAAATAAAAAATAGGTATGTCGTAAATTTTAAGTGTTGCGTTTTTGTAATATATGGTTTTTTTTAATTTATCATGGGTTATTGTTTTTGCTTTTATTGACCAAGGAGGACATTTATCTTCTTTTAATTTGCATACTGTAAAAACTCCCTTAGACAAATTTGTAATATTTTTTGAAACATAAATATCATTAGCAACAAAACGTGGATCGCTTTCTTTAGTTAGACCAAAATTTTCTTGATCTAAAACAACACTAATATCTGAACCAACCATTTCCTTTTTTTTAGTATCAACGTGAATTTCTTTGAAAAAATATTTGTTTTTTATAATATCTTTAATTTTAATGTTCCCTATAGAAGAAAATAGATTTTTTTCAATATCGTGTTGAAACATAGTAGTTTCAACAACATTTCCATCAGTATCTTCAAAAATTGAACTTTGATTTGAACTTAATATTTTTTTACTAGTGTCATAAGAAATATTTTTTGATAGAAGTTTATAACCTTCTGTTAATATTAGTTCTGTTTCCTCATAAGTTTTAATTAATTCATTAATTTTATCAAAAGTTGCTTTTTCACTTAGCAATAAATTTCCTTCTTTATCAGTAATTTTGACATTTCCATCAGCCATCAGAAATTCTTCTGATTTTTTATAAACAATAGTATCAGCAATTATAATATTGCCATCATTGTCTTTAGCTTTAACAGTACCTTTTGCTGTAAGAGTTTTATTATCCTTATTAATCAATATTTCTTTTGCTGTAATATCAAACTCTTCAGCATAAAGATTAATTTTAAACACAAACAAAGACAAAAAAATTAAAAATAGTTTTTTTAAATTATTTTTGATTTGCATATATCATTCCCATAGTACTAAAAATAAATATGATCAACACTGGCATCCAAACCGCAACTTCTACTGATAATCTTTCAGTTTTCCCTAATGCAGCTGAAAAATCATTAAAAAAGTAAACTAATATACAGCTAACTATAGTAAGAAAGATGTAAACTAAATTATTCTCTTTAAACTGAGTTCCAAGAGTGAATACACCACTTAAGAAAACCATCGATAAAAGAAAAAAAGGAAAAGACAAAGATTTATGCAATTTAGTTTCCATTTCCTTTGTAGAATATCCCCTTTCTTTTAATAGTTTTATTTCACTTGTGATTTTCCAAAAAGAGACAGTGTCTAAATTTGAATAGAGAGTTTTGATTTTCTCTAAGTTATATGTGCTTTCATAGGTAATTTCTTCTAAATTTTTAGAAATAAAATTTCCATCTGAGTCAAGAATATTTACATTTTTTAGAGACCATTTTTCAGAAACTATATTTGCAGTATTTGCTTCAATTCTTTGTAAGAAATTGTAATCAAGATCAAATTGATAAATAGTTAAGTCCATTAAATTTTCTTTATTTAAATTTGATGCTTTTATTATATTATTTTTATTATTTTTTATTTCTTTAATCCATATCGCATTTTTTGTTATTGCAGCAAGGTAATCTTTATCTTTTTCATATGTACCTCTGATTGCCTCATATTTTTCTAAAGAAACTGAAGTGACTGGATTTATTAGTGTTACAAAAAATATTCCCATTATAATTGATATAATTCCAGGAATTAAAATTACTGAAAAGTTTGACATACCAGATATTTTCATTGCTGTGACTTCATCGCTTTTTTTAATTTTACGAAAAAACCAAATTCCTCCAACCAATATAATAAATGGAAGCATGGTATGTAATAAAGATGGTACTTTTAAAGCAGTTAAAATAAGAGGAAGAAAAATACCAACATCCAAATCTTTAAAAAAATTTATTTCTTCAAATAAATTCATAATTAAACCCAAACAAAAAAAGATTAAAATTGTAGTAAGAATAATTTTAGTAAACTCTTTAGATAGATATTTATTTATTACAAAATATTTAATCATAAATTTTATTTTAAATTTTCATATTTAAATTTTTTTATTAAAATAAAGTAAAACAAAGGCACAAGTCCAATAGGTAACAAATAATAAACAGAAGTATGATTCCACGAAGTGCCAGAATATCTTACTAGAATTTCTGAAAGAGCAAGAATTAAAAAACAAATAAAAAAATAAATATATTTATTATAGTTATAAATTTTTTTATCTTTTCTGCTGGTTAGTAAAAAGGCGCAAATTAGTGAAATTAAAGGAATATAAATTGGCATTCCAAATCTTTTATTAATTTCGATTTTGTTATCCATTAAAGATTTTTTTTCTTTACTACAATTATGCATATCGCTTGTATTGATATTAAGCATACAATTAAAAATTTTTAATGTTGAGGTTTCTTGAATTTTTGGAGTAATAATACTTTTTGTACTTAAATTTGAAAAATTTAATGTAGTTTTTTCAAACTTTATAATATTTATATTTCCATCATTATTTAATTTTTGAATATTACCATTATATAATACTAAACTTGATTCATCTTTTCCTAAACTTCCGTACTTTGCAAAAATCGTTGTAGTCTCAGATTCTTCTCCAGAAAATATTTTTCCTTCATCCCTTATAAAAAGATTTTTATATTTTCCATTTTGAATTTTTTCTTCAATAAATATTGTTAGCCCTTCTACAGAATCATTAAACTGTTTTTCTTTCATTAAAGTTGGAACAAATTGTAATTCAGAATTTTTAATTACATTTCTAGACATGCCCAACATAGTTGGATTGACTACGCTGGTGAAGAAAAGTTGAGCTAACATAATAATCAAAGATATTTTAAATATTAGTTTTACTATGTGAATTTTATTCAGGCCGGCAGTCCACATAATTATTGCTTCATTGTCTTTTTCTAATTTTGTTAATGTAATAATCATGGCCAACATAAAACAGAAGGGGATTAATTTAGTGAGAACTTTTGATAGTGTAAAAATTGAATATATAAAGTATGTACGAAAACCGTGACCTTCTTCTACAACAAGATCAAGAAAATTTACTGCCTGAATGGTCCAAACTATTATTGCAAAAGCAAATAAGGCTACTAAAAAATATCTTAAAAACTCATAAAAAATATATTTGTAAATTGTATTTTTCATTATAAAAGCTTATATATAGTTAATAAATCAACTTTGAATAGAATTC
>MDSV01021984.1_pt1 | contig 10096 bp, 4 predicted proteins | sample 810851 | NCBI WGS metagenome assembly MDSV01 (sample SAMN05326640, study PRJNA326480) | marine metagenome | isolation source: seawater | place: Atlantic Ocean: North East | collected 2012
GCGACCTGTACGCGCACAACGTGCTGTTCGACAAAGGTGCCGTTCAGGGACCGGGACCCGCCGCGAAGCTCTCCGACTTCGGCGCGGCTTTTTTCTACCCGCCCGGCTCGGCGCTCGGCGCCGAGCTCGAAAAAACCGAGACGCGCGCGTTCGGCGTTTTGCTGGAGGAGGCGCTCGCGCAGCACGACGGGGAGGCGGACGAGCACGACGGCGTGAGCGTCGCCGCGCTCGCCGCGCTCGCGGCGCGGTGCGTCGGGGAGAGGGGGGGAAGACCGACGTTCGCGGCGATCGCCGCGGAGCTCGGCGAAGAGAGGTCGTAACGCGCAGGTTGCAATTTTTTCGAGCCGGTCGAGACCGCGTGTCCGCGTCACCTGCCAACATTGGTGCCGGGTTTTACATAGCCCTCTCTTGTCTTCATTCCGCGTCGACCGCCGCTCGTTCCCACTCCGCGGGCGCGCGCGTCGGTCGCGCCGCGACGCCGCGATGCGTCCCTCGGATGACGTGACGACCACCGCGGTGACCACCGCGTCGGACGGGGGCGTGCCCCTCGTCCGCGTGGAGGAGCCCGAGCGTCGATTCGACCGCGAGCGCGTGCTCGGCCGCGACGCCGCGTCCGTGTTCCCCACGATGGCGCAGGCGGAGGCGGACAAGGTGGCGGGCGCGGCGCAGGCGGTCATCGGCTCCATGAACTTCGTCACGGAGACGGAGCTGGAGGAGATCAAGGAACGCCGAGGCGGGACGCTCCGCGTGGAAGACGGCACTGCGGAGGCGTCCAAGCCGCTGTGGGCGGTCCTGCAGGAGGCCAAGGAGGCCAAAGAGGAGGCGTTCGCGCTCGGTTGGAAGACCATCAAGCAGGGCCAGAACAAGCCTCTGGACGAGGAGGAGGTTGGGTTTTTGGACGAGGTGGAGGAGGCCGCGAGGGAGGACGAGCGGAGGCGGATCGAGCGCGAGCGCGACGACGTGGAGACGTTCAGGCTGGCCCGGGAGACGACGGTCGTGAAGGCGGCGCCCGAGCGGCGCCCCGACGGAAAAAAAGCCGACGCCGCCCGCCTCGGCGGCGAGCCGGCGGCGAAGCGCGCGCGACGCGAGCAGAAACCGGAACCGAAACGGTTTGTCGCGCGCGCGAAGATCGTCGCCGTGCGCAAGGGGGGGGAGGGCGCGGCGGCGACGGACGGCGGCGGCGCGGCACGCGCGACGGCCGGCTCCGCCGCGGCGCCCTCCGCCACGACGCGAGACGAAGAAGCCGGGGACGACGGCGGAGGACTGGGAGGCTTGCTCGGGTACGGCAGCGGGAGCGATTCGTGACAAACGACGCGCGGTTTTTTTGATGAGACGCGGTCGACGTCGTCGGTTGTCTTTTCACGAGTTCTACGTACGAGGACTCGTCGGTCCGCGTCCGCGTCGAAAGTGTCGTCTTTTCACTCACGCCCCCGCCGAAGACGCGCCTCCTCCCGCCCCGAGCGCGATCCTGGTGAGGACGCTCGCCTTGACCTTCCCGAAGTCCTCGTCGTCCAGCAGGCCCTCCGCCACCATCGCCTTCGCGTCGCCCAGCGCGAGCCGCAAGTCAGCCACGGCGGCGGAGGCGCCGGCGGCGGCGGGAACCGCGAAGCCTCGCCGCGGGGCCTCCGCGAGGGGCAGCATCGGGGTGATGGGCGCGCTCGGTGTTATCGGTGTCGTCGGTGTCGTCGGTGCGGCCGCTGTTGTCGGTCGTGTCGGTGTCGTCCGAGTCGTCGGAGTCGTCGGTGGCATCGGCAGCGTCGCCGGAGACGTCGCTGCGGGCGCGGGGGGGGCTTCTTTTCGCGGCGCGAGCCACGCGCCCCACGCGAAGTCGAGTTTCCGGCGGGCGACGGCTTCCCGGCCTTCCCCGGTTTCCCGGCCGACGAGGAAGTCGTGCACGTTCCCGAACCCCGCCGCGAACGCGTGCGCGACGCCCGGGCCGGTGGGCTTGAGCCCCGCGGCGATGCGGCACGGGCCGCAGTTGCAGCAGGTCACGCACCCGGGGCCGCACGACCCGCGACACCGAGGACAGATCCATCGCCCGCTCTCGCGCGCCAAGAAGACATCCTCGCCATTCCGGTTCCTCAAGCAAGGCCCGCAAAACGAGACCGCGAGCCGGGATCCCTTGGGGGCGCACGTGGGCGACGTGCACGTGACGTGCGCCTCGTGCGTCTTCTGGCGACACCAGTGGCACGTCACGCCGAGCTGCGAGTCGTAGACGCGGCCGCCGACGTTTTTGCGGAACGGCGCCTTCGGATCCCGTTTCTTTCGCTTCGTCGACGGTGGCGGCGGAAGCGGCGGCGGCGCGAAACAAGGTCCTCGTTTCATCAGCGGCGCGTGCGCGTTCTCTCGGACGACGCGCGTGAGCGTCGTCGCGACGCCCCCGAGCACGATGCCGCAAAGGTCGCTCCACGACGCGTCTTGAAAGTTCAACGCCTCGAAATCGAGCGCGTTTTCGTAACGCGTCTTCGCGCGAGGGCCCGCAGGTCCCGCGTCGAAGTGCGCCCCAGCCTCCCACCCCAGGAACTTCTTTTCGTTCGCGGCCACAGCGTGCATGCGCCGCACGAGCAGGTCGTGCGCGGCGCCGGCAGCGTGCCGCGTGGAGAAGATGATATCGAAGTGGTGCTCCACATTCATCCTGGGGTCCGTCGCGACGCCGTAAAAGGCGTCTTCGAACTCCGCGTCCCGCCTCACGCCGACCCACGTCCTTCTCTTTCCTTTTGTTTTTTCCCTCCGAGGGAAATGTTTCTCTACTGCCCAGCTGCTCCTCGCTTTGGACGATGCTTGGACCACGCTCAACGGCACTGCGCCGTGCTTCACGTCCGGCTCGTCCAGCATGGAGATGATTTCCTCGTAGATGACCTCCTGTTCGTCGCCGTCCTCGTAACGCACGCCGTAAACGGTGCCCCACGTTTTGTCCACTCGACTGCCGAGGACTGTCCCCGTGTACAGCTTCCAACCTTCCGGCTCCGACGGCGTCGCGTAGAGCTTGCGCACCCTTCTCCCTACGAGGCGCACTCCCGGGTTCCGTACCCTGTCCGCGTCGTCCTCGGTGTCGTCCTCGGCGTCGTCCTCGGCGTCGTCTCCAGCGTGGTCCCCAGCGCCGTCGTCCTCGGATCGTCCCCGGCGGTCGTCGGACGTGGAGAAGTCGTTCGTCTCCGCCTGGGAAGCGAGGTCGGCGGTGTCGTCGGCGTCCTCGGCCTCAGCCTCGACGATCGACGACGTCAGGCTCGCAGCTTCGTTCACGGTCATCGTGATGAGGGAACGAAGCGAGGACGCGTGACGTGCGCGATGTGGTGTGACGCACGAGGACGACGCCTGAACCCTGGGAAGCGAAGAAAGGTCTTTTCTTCAAACCCTCTCCTTTTTCTCGCGATATTGATAAAACACGTCCGTCGCGCGGGCTCGCCCGTGAGAGGTTTCGAACGAAACCGCTACGCCAAGCTGAGTTCCCTGAGCTTCTGCTGGTGAATCCTGTGCTCCATCTCCAGCCGCTCGAGCTCGGACATCTCCCGCGCGGCTCCCCGGTCGTGCATAGCGTCGGGCTGCAGCTGCATCCCGCGCCGCCCGCGGTCGACGCGCGACGCGTTTCGGTGCGGGCCGCTTTTTTTTGCCTCCTCGCGCCCCCCCCACGCCGACGGCCACTCGCCGCGGAAGTTTTCATCTTCGGGCGCCCCCGCGAACGCCTCCGGCGAGGACGCGGGCTCCTTCCACACGCCGTGGATCCGCGGGGGCGCGGGGGGCACCTTTTTGGGCGGCGCGGGGACGGGTTTCGGGATGTGCCGCTTGGCGTACGACCACATGCGCTCGTGCTTGGACGGCGCCCGGTTCTTCCCCGGGTTCCGCGGGTCGCGGTCGCCCACGTGCGACAGGAACCCCCGCTCGAGCCGTTTTTCTCCGGCGCCGCCCGGCCGGACATCGGTCCGCTTCGAACCGCTCGAACCGCCGGACGACGCATCCCCGCGCTTCTTCGCCAAGTTCGCGGCCGAGCGCTCCGCGGCGAGCCGGTTCTGCTCGCGGTTGATCCGGTCGAGCTCCTTGACGGCTTCGCGCCTCTCCCGCGCCGCGCGCTGCGCCTCCGTGTCCAGGTCGCCGCCCAGGCTGCCGAGCTTGAGGTACCCGCCGTCCTCGCCCAGCATCCGCCTGTACTCGGAGGCGCGCTTCGGCTCGTAGTCCATGCCGTACTGCCCCGCGAACGGGCCCTCCGAACGCGCGCGGAGCTGCGCCTCGCTCGGGCGCTCGCGCGCGCCGTGGTACCCGCCGGCGCCGCTCCGCTCGTACGTCGACACGCCGCGCGCCTCGCCGAGGTCGTACTTCCTCTCGTAAAACGTGGGGTTGTAAACCCCCGGCGCCGCGCCGCGGCTCTTCTCGCCGACGAAAGACGAGCCGGCGCTGTCTCTTCGTTCGCGAAACGCGTTTTTTCGCGAAGCGCGCGAAGCGGAACCCTGCTCTTCGCGACGCCGCGCGCCGCCGGAAGCCTCGCGGTACCGCCGTTCGCGGGACGCGCCGTCGGCTTCCTCGCGCGGGAAATTCCTCGCGCGGCGCACGCCTCCGCCTTCGTCGGCGTCCCGCGCGTACGCCCTCCGCGGGGACCGCCCGCGCCCGCCGGCGCTGTCGTAGTCGCGGCGGTCGTCGCGGCGGTCGTCGTACCTGCCGGCGCTGTCGTAGCCATCCCCGTCCTCGTCGTACCCGTACCCGTCCTCGTCGTACCCGTCCGCCTCCCCGTAGTACTCCTCCTCGCCGGGCAGGGACGGGCCCCAGTCCAGAAGCGACGCGCCGCCGTCAAAGCCGCCCGGCGCGCGGTTTCGGCGCGGCTCCCTTCGCGGGGGGGGCGTCCACGAGTCGTAGCGGTCCGTGTCCGAGTGTCGCGCGGAATCCGCCGAGTCGCGGTCCCTCAGCGGGCGCATCGGCCGCCGCCGGGGACTCCCCCGCGCGTCGTCGACGTCGTCGTCGTCGCGGGAACCAACCGGTCCGCACCCGTCCCCGGCCGACCCGGGTCGCACCTCGAGCCACCTTTCGCTCTCGCGGTCGTCCCTCTGCGGGCTCATGTACTCACGCTGGTACGCCTCCCAGTCGAACCCGCCGCTCGCGCCCGGCTGGAACCGGAACTTCGAGGGGGGCGCTCCAGCTCCTCCGCGCGGAAAATCCGCGTCGTCGCGAGGCGCGTCTTCTTCGTATCCCCGTCCCCACCCGCCGCCGCCGAGGAAGCCGCCGGCCTCGTCTCCGCCGCTCCGGGACGCGCCGCGGTCATCGCCTCGGCCGCGCGCGGGGACTTCACCCTCCCAGCTTCCGCGTCCCGAAAAACCGTCGTGACGCTCGCGGAGGTTCTCCGCGTCCCCTCTCTCTCTCCCCCCGCGATCGTCGCCTCCGCCGCGGCGAGCGCTCGTTCGCCGCGACCCGCCATCCGCGCCCGAGGGCGGCCGCGCCGGCGCCGACCCCCCCGCGAGCCTGCGGTGCATCTTGCCGACGAACTCGACCGCCGCGCCGTCCTCCGCGGCGCAGATGGCCTCCCACTCGCGCGTGGCCACGTCGAACCCGGCCTTCTTGAGCGGTTTCAGGAGCACAGACCAGTTATCGCGCTTCTTGTGCACGGAGGAGGCGTTCTTGTCGAACGAGTGCATGGAGACCTCCCCGGGGAAGTACCGGTGCAGTATCTCCGCGAACAGGTACCCGTTCGCGAAGTCCCTTCCCATCGATCGTCACCGGATGCGTCGTGGATGACGGACGGGACGAGTGTGTCAGTTGGCGGCCTCGAGCCGTCTCGGCGCGCGGCGCGAAAACGGTCAACGCGCGGAGGGGCGTCGCGTGATGTCAAAACCGAGATGCGCGGTTGGGCGCGCGGGGGCTGTCCGGGGACGCACCTCTTCGGGTTCTTTATGGAGATGGACAGGTCGAGGGTGAGCAGCCACTTCAGCTGTATCCGGGGGACCTGCCCCCCCACCGACTTCCCGCCCATGGCCATGCTCATGGCGCCCGCCTTCTCGTCGCCGCGAGAAATGACGGAACCCTCTCGGAAGACGTACGTATAGTCCCCCTCTGCGCGTTCGCGGCGGTCTTCGGTACTTTTCTAATATCTGTGACTTGAACACCATACACGCGCGAGCCAAAAACACACTCCAAATTTGGTTGCAAGGGGGAATCTTTCTTTTCTTCTCGCGCGAGCGTCTCGCCTGGCACACGACCGCGCGCGTTCGGCGGACGTACCGCACGTCAGCGTACCGGGCGCGACGATGGCCGACGCCGAGGTGGAGCCCCCCCAGACGGGCACGTTCATCTTCCCCACGGGAGGCACGGGCGCGGATACGTACGAGGGGGAATGGAAAGAGCGCGAGTACGCGGATGGTGAGGAAGTGCCTCCCCCTCCCGAGGTGGTGGAGGGCGAGGACGCGCCCCGCACGTACGTGCGCCACGGCAAGGGCACGAGCACGATCGCGGGCAAGTGGCGGTATGAGGGCGAGTGGAACCAGGACGTGATGGAGGGCAAGGGCGTGTTCACGTACGAGAGCGGCGCGACGTACGACGGCGAGTGGAAGGATGATTGCTACCACGGTTGGGGACGGTACACGTGGCCCGACGGCACCAAGTACGAGGGGAGCTTCGAGAAGTCCGCCATGCACGGTGTCGGGACGTACACCGACAAGGAAGGGAGACAGTGGACCGGCGACTTCTACAACAACACCGGCCCGGGGCTGAAGATGGTCGTCTGACGCGCAAAAAGGTCGCGGACGTCGGCGCGACGCGGCGTTTTTCGTCGCGCGACGCGGACATCTCGTCGTCGGCGGGGATGAGAAACGCGCGCCGCGCCGCGGCTCTCGTATACGTAGTCGCCGTAGACTACTCACTACCTACGCGTCGCGGGTCGTGAAACGAGACTTCTCAGCCTTTCCCCCCGGCCTCCGCCTCCTCTCGCCCGCGCTCCTCCCGCTGCCTCTTCTCTATGGCGCGCCGCGCGAAATCGCCGTACTGCTCCAGGTCGCGCCCGGACGCGGTGCCCGCCTGGAACCGCGCGAGGTTCACGTAACCCGCGCCGGCGGCGGGCGAGACGCTCGGCGGCGGAACCCGCGGGACGCTTTCTTTCAGGTTCGCGCCGGGACCGACGACCGGTTCCGCCGTCGATCGCGGTTCCTGGTCGCGCCAGCTCGCGCGGCACAGCGGGCACGTGGCGCGCGCGTCAGCGGCGTCGCCGAAGCCGTCCCCGGCCGCCTTCTCGATCCAGCGGCGCATGCACGAGGCGTGCACGTTCGAGCCGCACCCGTCGACGCACCACCAGACGCGCGTCGCGCTCGTCGGATCGAACCCGGCGGCGGCGTCCGCCGCGTCCACCACGTCGTCGAAACACACCGGGCACGTCTCTCCGCGCGCGTCTTTCCTCGGGACGGGGTTCGCGCGGGGTGCCGCGAGAAACAGGCTTTCGGCGACGCGCGCCGAGTCGGCGGCCCCGTCGGGCGAGACGGGATCCGCCGAGCCGGAGAGGCCGCGGTACGCCTCGCGCGCCTCGCGCGCGGCGAGCGCGGCGCGCTGCGCCGCGCTCGGCGCCGCCAGCAGGCGCGCGAGCTCCGCCTGCGTGAGCGCCGTCTGGCACAGCAGCGGGTCGTCGCGAGGCACGCCCAGCACACGCATGTACAGCCACAGCAGGTGCTTGCAGCCCCGGGACCCGGGCGTGCCGGGCCCGCCGCGCCTCCCCCCCGCGAAGTCGGGGCAGTCGCACGACGGCGTCGCGCGCACGTCGCACTCGTAGACGTTCCCGGTGGCGCCGAAGACGGCGAAGCGCGCGTGCCACTTTTGAAATTCTCGTGATGCCCCAGGCTCCGCCGGCCCGGGCTCCGCCAGTCTGTCGCCCCTTCCGAGGTCCAGCCGGCGCACGAGGAAAAGCCGCTGCGTCCCCGCGCGCGCGACTCTGTCGAGCACGGCGCGGCTCATCGCGCGCTCGCGACCGGGCCTCACGTCCTCTCCGTTCTCGAGAGCCTCCTTCGCTTTCCGTTTCGCCGCGCGACGCGCCTCGTCGGCGAGTCGCTTCGCCGCGCGCGTCTCGGCTTCGTGCGCGCGCACAGCTTCCGGGTCGTGGCGCTTCGCCGTGCCGTTCTGGTGCGCGCGCCAGTGCCGCATCACCCACCCCTCCGTGACCACCTCCGCGGGCCTCGCGGCGCTCGCCGGCGCGAGCGCCGGCGCCGCCTCCTCGGGCTCGGGCTTCGCCTCGTACCCGGGCTTGACCGCCTCGGGCGCACCGGCGGCGCGCTCAACCTGCCCTTGCCGCCTTCGCTCCTCGGCGAGCGCCTCGCCCCCGGCGGGAACCACGACGTGCGTCACCTTGGGCGACGCGCGGTGCACGACAGTCGCGCCCAGCGCGCGCAGGCGGGACTCGACGTGCGCCTTGTCTCGGAACTGCGCGTACTTCGGGCCGCCGCCGCCGAAGCCGCCGCCACCGCCGCGCACGAGCGCCACGCACCCGAGCGGGAACGGCGTGGAGGACGGGTCCCCGGCGTTTTTCGTTCCGCCGTACCCGATTTCTTTCTTGGCTTCGCCCGCCCGCGCCCGCGCCGCCTCCCGTAGGAGCGCGAGCTGCTGCCGCAGCTCCGCGGGGGTCAAAACTCGCCGGAGCGCGGCGAGGGTTTCGGGATCCGCGCCCTCCAGAGGCGCGTTCCCGTCCTCCTCCTCCTCCTCCGCCGCGCGCCCCCGCGCGCCGGACCCTAAACCCGTCCCCTGCGACGCGCCTTCGCTTCCGCCTTCGCCGCCGCCGTCCGCGCGCGCGGAGACGAAGTAGTGCTCGAGCCTGTTCCGGTCGCGGCTCGCGTCCGTGAGGTGCTGGAAGTGCCTCAGGATCTTCTCGCGCTCGGTGTCCGTCTGCGCGTTCACCGTGGGCGTGATGCGCACCGGCCTGGCGCGCGCGACGAACGCCGTGAGCTCGTCGAAGCTGCTGTGCTCGCTGTACGGCACGGCGTACGCGCGCGTCGCGCCGTCGTTCTCGACCCATGGCGCGTACGAAGACGCCGAGGCGGCGCCGACGCGCTCGTGCTCGTCGTCGGAAGCGTCGGCGGCGTCGTCCGCGACGGCGCGGGGCGCCGACGGCGAGCCTACGAACCGTTCGCGCGAAGACGTCGCCATCATCGACGCGTTCGCGTCCTTCCCGCCGCCGGTTTCTCTGTTCGTCTTTGACGAGCCGCGGTAGCTCCAGCCGGTGGGCCGGAAGGACACCGCGGCTTTGAAGTACGGCTCGCCAGTCTCCGGGTCGCGCGACTCGCGCAGCACACGCGCCATGGTCTCGTGCGGCGGGCCGCCGCCCATGGGGGACACGCGCACGCGGAACGGAGGCGCGGGCGCGTTCGCCCCAGGAGGCTCTCGCGCGGCGCTCTTTTTGGCCTCCTCCGCCGCCTCTGCCACGGCGCGCTCGTCGTCCTCGCACAGGAAGAGGTTCTCGTCCCACCAGCCGGTGAGCTTGAGCGTTCGCGCGCGGTGCCACCCGACGCCGACTCTGCTGCGAACGGCGTTCGCCACCGCCTTCACCGCGCGCTCCTTGCCGATGGAGTACGAGCCGACCAGGAACAGCGTCCGCGGTTCCCTGAGGAGCTCCCTGCGCGCGATCTCTGCCATCGCCGCGCACGCGCGCCGCTGGTCGGGGAAGCGCCACCGCGGGTCGCAGTACGTGGTGTCCAAGTACAGCTCGCCGATCGGGCCGTGGTCGCGAATCAAGGCGTGCAGCTTGGGGTCCTCGCGGACACACCGCGCGGCGCGGAAATCGCCCGTGTGCAACGCGACGACGTCATCTTTCGTCGCCGCGCGCGTCTCGATCGTCTCGATGCCCTTCCGCTTCTCGTCTCGTCTCGCGTCCGCGTCCTCGGCGGTCGGACGTCGACGGAAGTGTATCGTCGCCGACCCGGGGCAGTGGTTGGCGTCCAGGAACGTGACGAACGCGACGGCGCCGTCCGCGGTCCGCACCTGCACGGTGTCATTCACAGGCACCGCGCGCACCAGCGACGGCTTCACTCCCATGACGTTGGTCAACAGCGCGGCGGTCACGGCGGTGCAGTAGATCGGGGCGGGGCCTTTGAACCCGGCGTGCAGCCCGCACGTGTGGTCCGCGTGGAAGTGCGTCAGGAAGTAC
>MDSV01068521.1_pt1 | contig 10096 bp, 10 predicted proteins | sample 810851 | NCBI WGS metagenome assembly MDSV01 (sample SAMN05326640, study PRJNA326480) | marine metagenome | isolation source: seawater | place: Atlantic Ocean: North East | collected 2012
AAATAACTCATGCCCTCGTGGTGAAATTGGTAGACACAAAGGACTTAAAATCCTTGCCCTTTTGGGAGTGCCAGTTCGAGTCTGGCCGAGGGCACCACATTGTATATGACTAAAATAAATATTGTTTCTGATAAAAATAAATTATCAAAAAAAATAAAATTATTTATTGAAAAAAAAATAAAAACATTTTCTTTAAAAAAATCTAATTTAATTGTTGTTATAGGTGGAGACGGTTTTATGCTTCAAACTTTAAAGAAATTTTATAAATTTAAAAAACCTTTCTATGGTATTAATTCAGGAAACTATGGTTTTTTAATGAATAAATTTTCAGCAAAAAATACAATTAAAAATTTATCAAAGGCTAAACACATATCAATTTCTCCATTAACAATGACTGTTAAAAATAAATTTGGAAAATATAAAAAATCAATTGCGATTAATGAAGTATCAGTACTAAGACAAAGTCGACAAGCTGCGTCTTTATTAATACGTAATGGTTCAAAACAAATAATAAAAAAATTAGTATCAGATGGAGTATTAATTTCTACTCCAGCAGGAAGTACCGCATATAACTTATCAGTTCATGGACCAATTTTAAATTTAGATTCTAAAAAATTATCTGTTGCTCCAATTAGTCCTTTCAGACCAAGACGATGGAAAGGAAAGGTGGTAAGTATAAAATCAAAAATATTAATAAAGAATCTTAATCCAAAAAAAAGACCTATAAGTGCAGTAGCAGATAACTTTGAAGTCAGGAACGCAAAATTAATTTCAATTAAAAAGAATAATAAAATAAAATTTAATTTGTTATACGATAATAATAATAGTTTGCAAAAAAAAATAAAAATTGAACAACTAAGAAACGAAACAATTTAAAAATAAACATTGGGATTGTAGCTCAATAGTAGAGTACCTCGTTGACATCGAGGGGGTAGTAGGAGCGTAACCTACCAATCCCACCATTTTAGTTGAATTAAATAAATAATTGAGTAAATCTTAACCTATGTTTAATAAAATAATTACAATTTTAAAACTTAACGTATTTTTTTTATTTTTTGCAACAGAAGCATTTTCTTATTTTGATCCAGGGACTGGAGCGTTTATATTTCAAACAATCGTTGCTTTTATTTCTGCATTAGTTTTTTTCTTTCTGCATCCAATACAATCTATTAAATCATTTATAGACAAGATAAAAAAAAAATTTAAAAAAAATAAAGAAGAATTAGATGATAAGTGAAGGTACTTTTAGAATTTTCACAATCAAAGCTATTATTGGTTTATCATTTATCATAACTTCTAACTATTATCTATATTCAAGAAATTTTTATTTTTTTTTTGTTGATAAAGTTTTAATACAAAGTTTAATATTATTTTTTTTTGTTTTACTAAGTGTAATTTTATATTCAAAATTTTTAAATTATCTTATTAAAATAGATCTTAAAAAAATATTTTTATTTTTCTTTTATTTTTTTTACGCCTGGATAATTGTACAAACTCTACAAACATTATTCGTAGCATCAAATTATACAACTTTATCACAATTCTTATCTAAAGTTTTTAACATTACCGTTTCTGGGGAGTATGCGTTATATAAAAGAATTTTTTTATATATTTTTCCTTATATATTATTTTTTACAGTTTTATTTTTTATTAAAATTGAAAAATTGAAGAAGTATTTAGATTTTTTTGTTATATTCGGGTACATTTTTTTTGCGTTATCAATTTATGATTTGTCTTTCAAAATTAGTTATACAGAAACATTAAATAACTTTAAAAATCACTTTAAACCAAAAAATATAGATTTAAAAAACACAAGAAAAGTTTACTGGATTGTACTAGATGCATTTGATCCTGAAATAGCATTTCAAAATAATAAGATTAATTTTCTCGAAAATTTTAATAAAATTCACAATAGTAGTTTTACACATCATAATTTATTCCCTCCAGCTAAAGATACAATAAACTCAATGCCCGCTCAGCTTATGGGAGTTCCAGTAAGAGATTCTAGGTTTAATAATAAAAAAATTGAAATAAAAACTACAGATAACAAATGGATGATTTTTGAAAACAAAAATACATTATTTGGTAAATTGGATAAGTTAAATTTATCTTACTCAATAATGAGTTCCACTATTCCTTATTGTTCTTTTTTGAAAATCACTAAGAATTGTTTAGAGCCTGACAATAGTCCTTTAAAAGGTATTTTTTTTTCATTTCCGATATTCTCTAAAATAAAACTTGCATTAAAATTATATAAAAAAAAAGTAGATAATTATTTGGATATCAATCAAATTAATAAAATTAATGTTAATGAATATTTAAATAAAATTAAAGATACTGATGGTACAAATATTGTTAAATTTAATAATATAAAAAAAATATTAAAGCTAAATAATAATTTAACATTTATACATATTATGACGCCTCATCTGTCTGCAAGATATGGATATACATTTTCAAGATATCATTCAGAAAATATTTTTGATGTTGATGTAGAGGGAGATCTAAATTTATATACTTTAAATCTAAAATTATCTGATCTAATAATAGGAAAATTCTTAAGTCTGCTTGATGTTGAGAGAAAAAAAGATGCGATGATTATACTAAGTTCAGACCATTGGTTTAGATTAAGAGATGATAAAAAACCATATCCAACTTTATTTATTGCAAAAATTTTTGATGATGATCATAAAGTGGAAAATTATAATAAAAATACTTCAATATATGTTCCAGAATTAATAATTGATTACTTGAATAATGAAATATCAACTCACAATGAAATAAATTTTTTTTTTAATGACAGTAATAGAAAATTTGAAAAAACATTTATGAAATAACAAGCTTTAATTAATTTTCTTATAAACTTCTAATAGTAATTGAGATGCTTTTTTAGATGTTAATCCAACATTTGATAACATTTTATTTTCTATTTCAATTATTTTATCATCTAAAAAATAGCTTTCTGAGATTATTTTATTACATAAATTTGGGAGAGTATTTATTTTTGAACTGTCTAAAATATAAGCAATAGTATTTTTATATTCATCTTCAAATGATATTTTATTTACCTTCTCATACTTTGGATTGTGTATTTTTTTTTGATGATCGATATACAGAATGGGTCTTTTAAAGGTAATCGAAAACTCTAAACTAATAGTAGAATTATCAGTTATTAATAGGGATGTTTTTTCCATTGACTCAATATTTGATGGTTTTAAATCTAGCTCAAAAAGATTGTTTTTGCTAAATTTTTTTATAATTTCATCAAATTTTTTTTTATTTCTTTTAATTAGTTCAGGGTGTGGCCTTAAAATTACATAAAAATTATTTTTGGTTAAATTTTCTATAATGGATGAGACGTGATCGTTAAATAGATTTTTAATTGAATAGTTCCAACTTGGTGCTAAAAGTATACAGTTTTTTTTATTTTTATTTTTATTTGTGTTATTTTTTAAATAATCTAAGTATAAAAAACCGCTATTATATAATTCTTTTTTTTTTAAGTTAAAAATTTTTTCATTTTTTCTAATTTCTTGGATTTGGTAATCACCATTTGTAAATATTATATCAAAATTATCAAAAGCATTAGATTTATAAATAACGTGCGTACTAGCAAGGGAATGAAAGTAATATAAATATTTTTTACACCAAGGTGATTTTTTTAAATTATACCCAAGCCCTGGCATAGTCATGATTAAGAGATCACAGGATATAAAATTAAAGAAAATAATTCTCAATAAACCTTTTCCAATGTAATAAACTTCAATATTTTGATTATTAAAATGATTAAATTCATTAATATCTGATGTTAAGATAATTACCCCATCAATTTTTTTTTTAATTTCAGCATAAAGATCTACATAATAATTCTTGTAAAATAATGATTCAGAGTAAAAAATTATTTTTTTTTGTGCTCTACTTTTTTTATAAAATTTAAAAAAATTGATAAATTCAAAAACAAAGTTATTGATCTTGTTAATCATAGATGATTATATAAAATATTTACTAAAGGAATCATACTTAAATAATATTTACACAATGACAGAATTATATTTTATGTGTGGTTATATTTTGGGGTTGTTTTTTCCTGATTTTGATATTTATTTTCAAGAAACATTGGGTCATAGATCGATTATTTTTCATAGTTTATTTTTACCTTTATTTTTTTTAATTGTATTTAAAAAAATAAATCTACATTCAAAAATTTATATTACTGGTCTTTTTTATGGTATTAGTACTCACTTAATTGCTGACTTATTTCCTTTAATTTGGAACAATAAAACCTTTATAAGACTTCCTTTAGATCTTATCGTTTTATCAAAATTTCATAGTATTTTATGGTTATTTGTAAATTCATTAATAGGATTTGTAATTTCTTTAAATCATTTAAAAAAATTCAAAAAAATTTTTTTTAATTTTTCAAAATTGGAGTTAATTGGTTTTTTACTAAGTTTAATTTATTTTGTTTTGCATGCAGATAATTATATTAAAGTAGGAGCTCTTCTACTTATAACAATTTTTTTAATTAAAATTTACAAATTTTTAATTAAAAAAATTAAAACACATTAATCAGACCTAATAAAATTTCTATAATCTTCAATATCATCTATTTCATACCAATTATAACCACATGGAATACATAATATTTTTTCTTTTTTTTGTGAAATAAAATTTATGAAGTTTGTAGTATGAATTTTTTTATTGCTAGAATTTTTATTAATTAAACTTATAGTTTTTTTTAATTTATTTTTTGGTATATAAAATATACCCATAAATTGACCCATTGGCTCATTTACAGAATTAATTTTATTTCCTATTTCTGTTAAATTAAAATTTTTATCATATACTAAACTTTCACAATCACTTATAATATTTTTTTTTCTCCTTCTCCATACACTTTTCCAATTTTTAAAAATAGGTAAAATATAATTTTTTATTTTATTTTTTGATATATCGAAAAAGATTTTTTTTGAAAAAATTATATCAGAATATGTTATTACAACATCGTCATTGCTATCAAGTATTCCAAGTTTTAAAGAGTGTAGCATCTCTTTTTTATCAAAATCCTTATTATCTATATACAAGATATTATATTTTTTTAATTCTTCTTTAATTTTGCTCTTTCTGTATCCCACAACCACTTTAATCTTTTTGAATAAATTTGTAGAAAGTGCATCTTTCACTATTTTTTCAATCAAAGATACACCTTTGATACTTATTAAACATTTATTTTTATTAATCTTTTTAAAAATTCTACTTCCTTTGCCAGCTGCCAATATTATTAATTCCATTAAAAAATTTTTTTAATTATTTTTTTGTCGAATTCTTTTAAAATCATGTTCCTTTCGGGATGCCACATTATACCAAAAAGATTATATTTATTGTGACAAAAAGATTTAATAACTTTGTCCGAAGAATATGCCAATAAATTAAGATTTCTTCCTAGAGTTTTTTCAAAAAAACCATATTCATGATAAGAGTTAACAATAACTTTTTTATCTTTAACTATTGGTCCAAAAATTCTATGTTTTTTTCTAACGTGGTTTTTTACTTTAGTTAATTTACCACCAAAAAATAAATTTAATACTTGTGCGCCTCGGCATATTCCAATCAGAGGAATTTTTTTTTTTATAGAAATTCTTATTAATTTGTTTTCCACTAACTGTCTTAAGTCTTTTTTTAATGGGTCTCCACCACCAGATAAAATAATTCCATTAGGAGATACAATATTCAAATAATTGTTAAGATTTTTTATTTTGTTGGGTAAAAGTATGGGTATATATCCCATTTTTTCTAAAATATTTGGTAACCTTATATCTATAGTATCTCTCAATTCGTTGTGTTTACCAATTTTTTCAATCCTTTGTGTAATTATTATTTTTTTCATTTAATAATTTTAATTTCCTTATTTTTACAATTAATTAAAATCTTCTTAAATATTTTTAATTTATCATACTGTGACTTTCCTAAACCAATAGCAGCAGGTATATTAAGCTCTAAACATCTTATAGCCATATGAGAGTTAGCGCCACCATATTGAGTTACCAGTGCTTTAATTCCATAATTAAAAATAAAATCAAAGCCGGGATCAGCATTTTTAATGAAAACAATTTTATCTTTTAATATTTTATTTTTTTTTTTATCCATTTCACAAATTTCACCAACAACACTATTTAAAGTTATAAAGTTGGGTTTACTTAAATTCTCATAATATTGATAAATATTTTTTTCATTTTTAATTAAATCTGGTAATTTGATTAATTTCATCATTTCATATTCATATTTATTCTTTTGTATTTCTTCATTTAAAGCTTTTTTTAATTTAACTACCTCGAGTTTTGAATAAAAATTTAAAATATTATTGAAATTTAAAAAAGATAGGTCATTTCTAGAAATATTGATTTCTTGACCTAATTCAATAAGATTTTCTAAAATTAAATTTACACTTTCAGAAAAAACTAATTTTGAATATTCTCTCAAAAAAATTGAATTATGCGCAAATAAGATAAATTTATTTAGATTTATACCTAAATGTGATTTAAATAATACATCAATCTTCTTTTGATTTTTAAAGTTTGCCACGGATTTAATATTTTTAGGAGTTTTTTTTTTAGATTTAAAATAAACATTAAAGCCTTCTTTGTAGTTTAATGAATTAATATCATAAGTAGAAGGTCTTAAATGACCATATTTATTTAAGAAATAACTTTTGGTAATTTTATTATTTATTAACTTTAAATAATCTTTGTTAAATATTGAAGTTACAGAATCAATGGATTTAAAAAAATTATTAAATTCATCATTTGAAATATAATTCAATTCTTTTAAATCTAGCAATAATCTTTGAGAAATAAAAGCGCACCTAGCAAGGCCAGCAAACGGAAGTGTTCCATATTTTTTTGTTATTTCAGAATAATAATATATTTTTTGAATGTTACTTAATTTTTGTTTTGAAATTTTACTTATTTCATTTTTAAAAATTTTAATTTTATTTTCTTCAATCGAAATAAAATCTTTATTTATAATTTCTTTAGTAAGTATTTTAAGATGCTTTAAATAAATATTAATTAATTTTTTAGAAAAATTTTGTTTTAATCTCTTTTTCGAATTGAATGAATAACAAGTTTCAATTAATTCAAATTCAATTTTATCATGTATGTCTGGATTTTTTTGTAGACAAACAATCAATTTATTTACAATTGTTTTTGTTTGTTTTTTATTTAATTTTGCAGGCAAAAAACTTATTATATCTGCTCTTAAATCAATATAAGGTGAGCCTGCAAAGGTAAACATTAAAGGATTTGGAAAAACATTTTTATAACCATAAATTTTTCTTTGTTCTCTCCAAACTTTGTCAGTTATAAGTTCTTTATATATGGATACAGCTAATGGATAAGGTTTATCACCAATCATTTCAGCAGGATTCCAATCTGCCATATTACTAAATAGAGTGTTATTACCTTCTAAAAAGGGATTAATAGATTTTAATTTTTTTATTTTTTTTTCTATATTGATTAAAAGACTTTCAAATTTCTTTTCAGTATAATTTGATATTGAACTAGTATTCTTAATTTTAGGAAGTTTTCTAACTTGAAATAAATAAATTTTATTTTTTTTATAAGCAAACTCTATATCTAATCTATCATATTTTAACAATGCTTCTATTTTCTTAGTTGCTACAATTAATTTTTTAAATTTTTCATTTTTTATTTTTGAATTTTTGTAGATGATAAGGGTTTTTTGTGTTTTATTTTCTACACCAGAAGTTACGAGATTTGTTTTTCCTGTATTGTCATAATTTATAATAAAATATGGGCTATTATAGTTTATATCTTTTGTAAATATGACACCTGAGTAATTAACTTCAGAAATTAATTCTTGTACAATTATTTTGTCTTTAGTTGATGAAAACTGATACATAAATCTATCTAAAATCTTTAAAATTTCCAATTCATTTAAATAAGATTTGAGAACCATAGAACTATATTTACCAGCATTAGAAATTTCTGATTGATCTTCTTTTTTAGATGATGATCTTAATATTATTTTTTTTTTAACTAATAATTGTTTTATTTTTTTAACAATTATTCTTCTATGAGTTTTGTAATAAGCTACAGTAAAATAAAAATATTTTGGGATAACAACATTTTTATTTTGAAATATTTTTGATAAAATATCTAAATTTTCCGCCTTACCCTTAAGTTTGTACATAATCATTAAACTTATTTAATTAATTACTTTATTCAATGTCCTAATTATTTTGCTCTTCTCCATGAACGAATAGTAAATCGATTCTTCCTCTGTATATTTCTTAATATCATTATGACTAATTATTTTTTTTTGACTATAAAGGTTTTTTAAATGATATACTCTCAGTAGAGGATCAAAAAAAGCAAACCATATTCTGTATAATTCATTAACCTTATAATCTTTCATATTTAGAAAATTTAGTTTTGGTAGGGGCAACTTTTCTCTCATGATAATTTTTCCTTCATCAATTTTTTTTTCAATTATGAACGAGCTCACACCAAGATGATTGTGTTTGTCAATACTATGAAGAGATCCATCTGCTCCTTTTACATTAGGAAGAAACCCTGGATGAATATGTATAAAAAATTTATTAGTTTTTAAAATTTCCTTATAAATTTGATTAGTTGTATTTAAATAAAAATCATTTTCATTTGAATTCGAAATTGTATTGATCATTTCTTTTGAATTTACATTTTCAGTATCTATATATTCTATATTGTTAAAATTTCCCAGCAAATTTGAATCATACATACTAGATATAAAGTTTCTATCTAAGTTAAAAAAATCTTCTATTTGATGAATTAAAGAAATTATATTTTCATCTTTTAGATATTTTAAAACTACAGAATATCTTTTATAATAATCTAAAGTAGTATTTATTTTAATTGGTAAAAAAAATTTTTTTTTAATTAAATATTTAATCTTTAAATTACTTAAATTGTTATTTCTAAAGTAATTCAAATAAGCTCTACCTATTGGATTATCAAAAAAAATTACTGAAGTATTATTTAAATTCAACATATTAATATTGAAGTTTAATATATAAAATATAATTAAGCATCAACATTGTAAAAATATTAGCAATTAGGTATTTAATGAACTGATTGATGGTGCCCCCGCACGGATTCGAACCGCGGACCTATTGATTACAAATCAATTGCTCTACCAGCTGAGCTACAAGGGCATAAGTAACTTTTATAAATTATTTAAATACTAATCAAGATTTTTTTTTAAACTATTTAAATAGTGAAAAGCTATAGCAGCGCTATTTGATATATTTAAGCTTTCAATTTCTTTATTGATATTAATGCGAACAAAAAAATCAGCATATTTTGCTGTATGATGTTTCATTCCAAATCCCTCAGATCCAAATAGAAGTATATTATTTCCTTTCCATTCAACTTCTGTAAAATCTTTTTTTGCGTTTGAATCAAATCCATAAACCCAAAAATTTTTTTCTTTTAAACTTTTTAACGTAGAATTTATATTTGAGACTTTAAATATATTTATATATTCAAGACAACCACTTGCTGACTTATACATGAGTTTGCTTTTGCTTGGAAAATGTCTATCTTTAACTATCAAACCATCAATATTAAATGAGGCTGCACTTCTAATAAGCGAGCCAATATTTCTTGGATCAGTAACTTCATCAAGACATGCTAGTGTTAAATTATTTTTACTTTTTATAAATTCTTTCAATATTGGTTGATCCAATTCTTCAACCTCTGCAACATAACCTTGATGAGATATTTGATCCTTGGTCGTATAATTGTCTAGTTCTTTTTTAGTTTTAAAGAAAATTTTTACATCTTGTAAAATGTTTTTTTTTTGATTTTTTCTATGAATGTTTTTTTTGCTTTCTTCAGTTAAAAAGACTCTTAAAACCTTTCTTTTTGGATTTTTCAGAGCCTCTATAACCGCATGTTGACCTACTATAAAAAAAGATGATTTATTCATTAATATTACTCTATTTTATACGTATTTTAGCATTTTTTCCTTGTAAATCTCGTGTTGCAATTGAGCAATAAAAATATATAAAACGCATGTTGTCTGAAGCTTTATT